>JAEIGA010009158.1_pt1 | contig 14976 bp, 11 predicted proteins | sample 9270691 | NCBI WGS metagenome assembly JAEIGA01 (sample SAMN17057246, study PRJNA624740) | gut metagenome | biome: biome; isolation source: fecal sample | host: Bos grunniens | place: China: Xizang | collected 2019
CCGCTCCATACACCCGTCACACGACGGTCAGCGATACGCTCGCGCTCGGTGCGCTTCTTGGTAGCGTCGAGATAAGCCTCTACGGCTTCCTTCTGCTCGGGTGTGGTGAGTGCTTCCACCAGCTCGCTCTCGGGAGCAAGCACCATGAAGGTCACGCCAAATACCGTGTCGGCACGTGTGGTGAAGATGACAAACTCCACATCGCTATCCTTCACCTTGAAAGTCAGCTCGGCACCCTCGCTACGGCCAATCCAGTTGCGTTGAGTCTCCTTGAGAGAGTCTGTCCAGTCAATCTTATCCAATCCGTCGAGTAGGCGACCGGCATAAGCCGATACGCGCAAGCACCACTGGCGCATCTTCTTCTGCACCACGGGGTAGCCACCACGCTCTGACACGCCATCTACTACCTCGTCGTTAGCAAGCACTGTGCCCAACTTGGGACACCAGTTTACCATTGTCTCGCCCAGGTAAGCGATACGGTAGTTCATCAATACCTCCTGTTGCTCCTTCTCGCTCATTGCCTTCCACTCTTCGGCGGTGAAGGTCAGCGTCTCAGACTGAGCCACGTCGATACCCTCCGAACCGTTCTGCTCGAAGTGAGCCACCAACTGCTCTATGGGTAGCGCCTTAGCGGCATTGTTATCGTAGTATGAGCCAAACATCTTGATGAATGCCCACTGTGTCCATTGGTAATACTCAGCATCGCAAGTGCGTATTTCGCGGTCCCAGTCGAAGCAGAAGCCAATCTTATCCAATTGCTCGCGGTAGCGTGCGATATTCTGCACTGTAGTGATGGCAGGGTGCTGACCAGTTTGTATTGCATACTGCTCGGCGGGCAATCCGTAAGCGTCATAGCCCATGGGGTTGAGTACGTTGTAGCCCTGTGAACGTTTGTAGCGTGCATAGATGTCAGATGCAATATATCCCAGCGGATGTCCTACGTGCAGTCCTGCGCCCGAGGGGTAGGGGAACATGTTGAGCACATAAAACTTCTTTTTTGTAGGATCTTCAGTCACGCGATAGGTCTTGTTATCCACCCATCGTTGCTGCCATTTCTTCTCGATGTCTCTGAAATTGTATTCCATATCTATAGTTGTTTTATTGTCTTTTGCTATTGAGCAGACAAAGGTACGAATAAGCGAGCAAAAAACAAAGCTTGCTTTGATATTTTACAGCGAGCGTGAGTGCCTTCAAGCTGCGCAGCAGATTAAAATTAGTGCAAGGCGAGCGAAATATCAAATTTCAACGAGCGAATATTAAAAAATGCTTGTATTTTCTTAATTGAGTGAGGCAGAGATTCAACGATGTTAAATTTATTTGAGCATTTCTGAGCCGCAGCCTAATTTCAAACTTCCAAGTAGGTTAAAATTAGTGCAAGACCGACGAATATTATTCACCTTTCAACGTTCACTATAACCTTCTCTTGTCCATTAGCTTCATCTTCACTGATAGCATAGCTTTAACTTCTCCTATCTATTAGCTTCGCCACAGCTGTGGCGAAGCTTAGTCACAGCCGTGGCGAAGAAACGCCACAATATGTGGAGGAGAAACGCCACAACATGTGGCGAAGCTAATATTTCATAGGCGAGAAACCGAATACATCATAGATGCTACGGCTAATACATTACAGAGCTCGAAGTTAAATTTTAACGAATAATCCATTACCTTGGAGATACTCAACATGCCTTTGCTATCCATAAAGGGCGACCGAGCAAGAGATGATGTGTCTTGAGAGATATAGGGTACGGTGATTTGCCCTGCAATGGTATTGCTCTTATTGTAAATCGTGAATTCTACCTCGTTGTCCTTAGGGTGCCCATTGAACTGATACCCTGAGAGTCTGACCTTCAAGACATCTGCATTGGGTGCAAGGTGAACGACCATTGCTCCGTCGGTCTCGTGATTGTTCCCTGTATTGAGGCATAAGGTGATAGTACCATCTATGGAGTCTGTGCTTGATACGATATAGTAGTCGCACCTCGTACCCTTCCCGTCGAAATAGCATACTCCTTCATCCCACCCCGTCAATGACTCGGTAGGTATTTGATAGTATCCTGCTTCAGGCTCTATGTCATCATCTCCCCAAAAATCCGCCACGCATGAGACGAAAGGAAGCACGAAAAGCGATGCAAGAAACAATGTAAAACTCCTCTTTCTCATATCATTAAGCATTTGTTGGTACAAAAGTAATGAATTCTATTTATAACAATGAACGGAGTAAATAAACAACACAAAAAAAGGTGTGTCTTGATTTGACACACCCATAAGAGAATCAGTTCAGTATGACTTTCTTACCATCCTTGATATAGATGCCTCGTGTGGGGTGAGCCACTATGCGGCCTTGCAAGTCGTAGTAGGGAGTGTCTTGGGCTTCGGGAGCGGTAATGGTGTCGACACTCATGAGGGTTATCTTCTTCATCACCCAGTCAGAAGCATTACCGTATTGGTCGATGCTACGTGAGTAGACGTTCACGACGTTTCCTGCGGGGTAATGAGCGAGGGTCACCACAAAGTCGCATGCATCGTATGCATTGCATAGCTTCTTCTCAGCGTAGAGCGTATCGCCCTGGCAATCGGTCATCACCACCTCGATGGTATAGCGCATCCATGCCGGTGCACGGCTGATGATGTCTTTGCTACCCTTGTCGCCAATGCGTACGGGGATCTCTTTCTTCGGACGTGCGGTGGCATACAATGTTACGCTACCATCGGTGTTGATACTATCGCTATTTACATTGATGTCAAGGTCTACACTCGCAGAGTCAGAGACAACAACCTCGTTTTCGGGTGCCACGTAGCCTCTCAGTAGGTCATCGATGGTTATCAGATTAGTATATGTCCATTGGAGGTCTTCGGCTACATATGCCTCAATGTCGGGCACGGCGAAGTTGATGCGGTACGTACTATCCGAATAGTTCATGATATTGCTCTTGTCGATATTCGGAGCATCCTTTCCGGAAAACACCAAGGTGAGGTCATCGTTGATATTCCACTCCATTCCTGCACCGAGCTCTATATTGATGTCTGTGAACGCATCTTTGAAGATGGTATTGAGGCGCTCGGTGAAGTAGAGTATCTGTCCCTGGCGGAAGGTAGCCCCCGTGAAGGCATTCGGGCCGATGGTATCCACATCGAAGTAGAGCACGGTCTTATCATACCATTGAGCGTAGTCGGTAGAGTCTGTTACCTCCTTGGTCTCATCAAGGGTATATAGGTAGAGATTATTGTCTCCATAGTAGTAGCCGTAGCCTTTCTTGCTGATAGGTAGTTCATCTACCTTATCTCCTTGCCAGTACACACCTTCTTCACGTTGATACAGCAACTTGTCATCCTTCATCACATGAAGAAGTTCCTGCCAACCACCAATTAAGAAGAAATCGTGGTCAGATGCTCCCGTATTGAGCCATCCTATACCTTCTACAAAGGATTCATTATATCCTTCAGTGTAAACTTCATCTACATACTCTCCGACCAATGCATCGTAGCAACGACGAGCCACACCATCACCGTTAGGCAATATGGTGTCGCGTACACCTATGAGACGTACATAGACATAATCCTTTGCGTTAGGGGTGTCATTGTAACGGAGGGTATCCCCCACATTCATTTCATAATCGAGCAGCACATACTCGGGATCATTGCCACTCTTACGATATACCTTGCCGTTTTCTTCACGCACGAATCTCTTCGTAGGCATCCAACTTCGTAAGTTTATATCTTTTGAACGATGCTCAATCAGATAGCACTTACCGTTAATGATTGTGTCGCCCTGTAGACGGTAGGTGAGAGTGGTTTGATTGGGAGGAGGAGACATAGCACAGGATAGTAAACCCCATTGCAATCCCTCAGTTACAAGATAGGGCTTTGATTCTTGTGCCATCATGCTTTGCGAAAGGAGAAGCATTGCGAATAAGTGGAAAATTTTTGTTCTCATAATAGTATGTTTTTAGTTGTTTATGCGGTTTGTTCGAACACCATTCGATATAAATCTTCGTTCATCTTGCTCTTGAGGTGGGTCTTACGGGTGCGCAGGGCACGGTCGTGGAGGTGGAGCTGGTGCTCGGCATGTACGCGGTCGACCTCGGCACGGCTCTGCGTGAGGTCGATGCTATCGAGCATGTGCCATGCCTCCTCGGGTCGGTGTCGATGGTGGCCTCTATGGCTTGGAGGTGCGCCATATCATTACTATCGCAACAAGCACCCAACAGGAGAAGGCTTGCCAAGAGGATGACGATGTGTAATGCTTTTGTGTGTGGCATAGATTGGGGATGTCTGAGATTTCGATGCAAATGTATGGTTTTTATGCAGTAGACTCCAAATTCTCAATATTACAAAAGTATTACATTTTCATGCCTTCCCGAAAAATACCGATGAAATGGGACTTTTTGTAAGGGCTAAAAATGGTAATATTTCGTGTTTTTTGTCATTTGATGGTCAGAAAAACAAATGCCACCCCTTGCGGAATGGCACTAATCATGTGACAAAACGGGCGCTTTACGACACCATTTTATAGATTTTTAGACCTAATGTGAGGTTTATGTACATGAGCAATCCGCCCAATTGAATTTTGATGTTGTTGGCGCTACACATGCGACGAAGGAGGTGGCGGTTGTTCTTGATCTTTTGGCGTAGGATCTCGCCCTCGGAGGGGATCACCGAGTCGAGCGTGCGGAGCACAGTACGCATGGCGATGCCAATCTGGGTGTAGAAGCTACGACGATAGATGCCACCGATGTGGTGCTCGTCAACAAATGTTGCCAGGCGGTTCATGACGGTAAAGAGATCGAGCCCGTTCTTGAGCTTCAAGATGGCGGTGATGCTGGTAGCGTTGCCCTTGAAGTAGTTGTATGCCACCTTGTCGTATGAGGCGCAGGTGTCGGCAAGGTATACGACGCGGGGCTTGAACTCGCTATCTTCGTGGTATATGCCGGGGCAGAATTGCAGGTCATGCTCCACGAATAGAGCTTTGCGGTATACCATGAAGGGTACTGCGGCATGATAGCTGTTTTGTACGAACCAGTCTTTGCTACGTAAGATGCCGGAGATGGTGGCGTAGTGCTCATCACTCGGGGTGCCATCGGTATATACGTTGCGGTATTGTAGTTGCAGAATGTCGGCCTTGGTGTCGTTGAGGCGTTTGATGATCTCGTGTAGGCAGCCCTGCTCTATCCAGTCGTCGGAGTCGATAAACCATACATATTCGCCTTTGGCAGCCCGTAGGCCTGCGTTGCGGGCCATGCTGAGACCTTGGTTGTACTGGTTAATGATGGTGACGTTGATATGTCCCTTGGTCATCTCCTCAACAATCTCCATACTACCGTCTTGGGTGCCATCGTTGACAATCACCAGTTCATAGTCAGAGGTGGTGGCATGGGGCTGATATAGACAGCTCTGTAGGCAACGTGCTATGTATTGCTCTACGTTGTAGACGGGTATGATGAGCGATAGTTTCATTGGGGCATACGTGGGTTATTAGCCAAGAGGATACTCTCGGCCAGGCTATTCTTGATGTACTCTTGTGAGCGATGGCGCATCTCCTTCAAGCGCTCTGCCACGGGGGCATAGTCCATGGTCAGGGGACGGTCAATGGGTTGGTTATATACGATGGCTCTATCTGCTTCTACGGCATCGATGAGGTCCATCATGCGGGTGTCGAATCCGCTACGGTCTCTGATAACAGAGTAGAAGGGTATGCCGAAGTTGAGCGCGAAGGCAGTGCCATGGAATGAGGTGGTGATGACAAACGAGGCATGTTTCACCAAATAGAGGAAGTCGAGTGGACCTGCATCTTTGATGAAGCGGGCATTCTTGAAACTCATATCCAAGAGGGGGCCATCCAGCAGGATGAGAGGTAGACCAAGCTCTTGTTGCACCTTCTCGATGATGGCGTTTATCTCGGGATAGGGGTTGTAGGCATAGTGCAAGACGTATACCAGGATGTAGGGGGGCTTGATCTTGTAGCTCGATTGTTCGGCCAGCTTGCCCCAGTCTTCGCTTGTGAGCAATAGTGTGGGGTCGCATACCATAGGTACCTCTCTCTGTATGAGCGACTTCACGATGTCGAGCCCTGACTTTTCGCGTACGGAGATATGGTTGTAGGCCTCCAGATAGGGGCGTATGGCCTTGTCGAAGCCTTCGGGCACAGAGGCTACCGAGAAGCTGGGAGCATAGGCTACCTTAGGGGTATGGGGGCGTGCAAAAGAGAGGAAGAAGGAGGTGTCGGTAAGGATGTGTATAGGGTTCCACACCTGATCGCTTCCTGTGACGAGAATGTCGTAGGGGTAGTCGTACCCTTTGAGGCTCTCGGGATTGGCGAATTGTTGCTCGGAACATTTGTAATGGGCCGAATAGAAGCGGGCAAAGCGCTTGCTCTTACGAAGTATAGGCAGGCAGAAGGCCCACTTGAAGAGGGCGCTCTTGATGCGTTTCTTGAGAGGGCGGTGCTGCTTGTGCTCTCCGTTGGGGAAGATATAATCTATCAGCTCGGCATCATAACCCAAGCGGTTGATATACTCTTGCAGGGCATAGGCCTGTAGGGCAGAACCATAGTTTTGCACCCTATGCATGGTAAGTATTCCTATTCTCTTCATGGGATGTGGAGTCGGCTTTTCAGTTTATTCGTATATTTCGAGATAAGTGCCTGGAGGGATATGGATACCCCTGTCTTGGCAAGGAAGAGTTGTAGTGGGCGCATCACCTTGGGGTAGCGAAGTTGATGTTTCATCTGTCCTTCGATGACGGTCTCTATATCGTGTCGTCTGAGTTCGATATGCTCTGTGCTCTCGATGACCTGTTGACCTCGTTCGGTGAGGCCGATGAGTGCGCTCACACCCTCCTTATTGTCTTGGTAGGCCTGCCCCCACAGATCGCCTATGCGTATGTCGGCCGCAGAGCTAACCCCCTTGTATTTGCAATGGGCATAGCAAGCTTTGCCCAAACATTGGTTACCCAAGAAGAGCAGATAGAAGGCGTCGCCTTGCGAACGACTTGAGACGTGTCGTGTCTCGGGCTTGTCGCCTTGGAGCGTCATCACCCATGAGTCGTGCCAACCATGCTCCTTGTTGCGCCACGAAGCGGATGATACTTTGCCTATCTTCTTTTCTATCTCGGTCAGATATTTGTCCCACACGAGTTTAGAGGGTACACCATGGCAGAAGAAATCCATCAGGACAAAGTTGTCTTCGGCCTTGAATGTGCGCAGATATCGACGAAACGAATCTATCTGGCAAGGAGTGCCCGTAACCAAGAAACGCTCCTTGCGATTTATGGCCTTGAAGGCGTCGGGGGTATAGCTTTGTATATACTTGCTTCCCATTGAAGGCTCCCACTCCTTGAGAGTAGAGGCGATATAGTGTAGGGCCTTGTTGGTGGGGGCGTCATAACGCACCCCACAGAGTTTATAGCCCTTGTTGAGTAGGGTGCGACCTATCTCGAAGCCTACACCTCCTGAAGAACAGGTGTTTCGTACGGAGGCATCGTTGCTCCATGCCGCATAGCCTTGGGGAGAAGATGTTTTGTCACTCAGTACATTATCGTGTGAATAGGCGCATACCTTTGTGCAGAGTCCACAATCTGTACACTGGTCTAAATGCTTGATGCGAGGGACATAGAACCCATTGCTATCCTGCTCGATGCTGATAAGCTTCTTTGCGCAGACGATGGAACATACACCACAGCCATAGCAATCCTTTATTTGTGATACGTTGTTCATGAATTGCGTGTGTCCTTGGTCATTATTCTTCTCTTTAGGCTTTTCAGCATGCGTTTCGTATGATGGTAGCCTAGGTATAGGGCACTTGTTATCGGGTCGGAGAACCGAAGTGCCAAGCGATCAATCGATAGGGGAGAAAAGCGATAGCGCTTCATGTCCTCTAATAGGAGCATGTGGAAGTCAATCTTCTTGAAACACCTCTCCCGCCAGTAATATCCTACGATGAGGTGGGTAAAAAGCATAATATTCCTGAAGCAAGCAGGCATGCATTGCAGACGGTATTCTTCGGGTATAGCTCCTTTCTTTATCTTGTATGACTCCTCGAGGTAGGGCAATGTGTACTTGAAGGTGTTCATCACGCCCGTCGGCACATCTCTGTAGTGATATACGCAATGGGGTATCACCTTGATGGCTCGTGTACATGCAAAGCCTAAGTGCAGGTTCATGATAAGGTCTTCGCCCATCACGAAGCTTCGTGGGGTATTGAAGGTCTGCTCATTGAAGAGCTCTCGACGGAACAGCTTGGAATAGGGGGCCGAGTTGATGTCGCCCGATAGGATGCGTTGGGCAAATATGGGCTTGTCTATCTCTTCGTCGATATATTGCTTGATATTACGGTCATAACTACCCACGACGATGTCGTACTTGTTATCCATATGTGCATACAGATCGGCCAATGCGGTAGGTGGCAACGAGTCATCAGAGTCAACAAAGGTGATATAGTCGCACTCCATAGAAGCGCTGACGCCTGTAGCGCGAGCTCGTGTAACCCCTCCATTAACTTGATGAATAACCGTGATGCGCGAGTCCTTCAAGGCATACTCATCACAGATAGCTCCACATCGGTCGGGTGAGCCGTCATCAACGAGTACCACACGGAAGTTCGTATGAGTCTGCGAAAGTATAGATTCTATACATTGCGGAAGAAACTCCTCCACCTTGTATACAGGGACCACTACAGATATCTTCGGTTGGTTCGTCATTCGGATTATCTATTTTTCGCAAAGATACAATAAAGAAACGACAGTAGGTGCAAAATTAAGGAAGAAACAGCATTTTAACGCAATGCCTCTTGTAAATACTTTTGAGACACCTCACGCAAATCATCCAGTCGTGCATTGGCCGAAGTGTAATCAATGGACGAGAAAGATGGGGTGGAGGTAACATCAATCATTCGATGTTGTAAACCAAGCATTGTGAGCAATGATTGAGAGCGAGAGTCGGCTCCATCATTCAATCGTACGGTATAGAAGGGACGGTTGAAGATAATAGAAAAGGCGGTACCATGAAATGAAGTAGTAACAACACAGGCAGCATGGCGCACGGCATGAATAAAACCTTCAGGAGAGACACTGCGATAAGTGAGCTTACGGTCAAAAGAAACCCAAGTGCCTAACACTACTACCTTTGCATCAAGCTGGCGAGCAATATCGCGAGCAATGCGTAATGTGTGGTCGCTGCTACGTCCTTGATAGACGAGAACATACTTTTGGGGCAATCTCACCTTCGCCGATAGGCTATCCCATACGGAGGGAGTTACCATGAGTGTAGGGTCAAGAACTTGGGTGATCGATTGCGAGATGAGTGGTTGTAACAGTTGTTGAAGAGGTTGCTCACGCACACTTAAAGCATCGAACTGTTGCAATGTTGTACGATAATATTGTTCGGCAGTAACATCAAGAGCCTTAGCCTCCATGCTGGCAGCATAGGCAATATACTTTCTGTCGCCCTTAGCAAAGGGGAAACGGCAAAAGTAAACATCGTCAAACCCTTGGGTGAGCTTGGGATTCCATATCTGGTCACTACCTACGACATAGGCATCAAAAGAGGAAGGGATGGTCGCGTGCGTGACGGTATCAGTAAGCGATAGTTTATCATTGCAAAAACGTCGGTATCCTCGTTTCAAAAAGTAGCGTTTAGGCAGATGTATAAACTCCTTAATAAGGTTTACCATTGCCCGCAAGGGATTACCACAGGCGATACGTCGAGTATGAATGAGCCGATAAGGACGCAAGAGATAATCGGGACGATAATCGATAACGCTAACATCATGCCCCTGACTCTTAAGAAACTCTTGTGTGGCATAGCATTGAAGCACAGCACCATAGTTGTCGGCACAGTGGAAGGTAAGTATTCCTATCTTCATGGTTACTTGCTCATTAATGATTTAACGACTTTGTCTACTCCTATGGCACGTAATGAGTTCTTAATAACTTTTTTCATTGGGATAGTCTCTTTCCCATCTATAGTCCTAACCAATCTTAATACATCCGCATCATCTACTTTTTGAGTAAAGACTTCAAACAGCAAAGGGCGTGATGTGATTCCTGGATTCACAAACAATGAGCAACATTCATTAAACTCGTCTTTGTTGCTTGCCGTGATATAATCAAACCCTAACGATTGGGCAAATTCCTTGACGAGTGTGTCAGATTGTCGCCCATTATGGCCATAAGCTGCGATGAAACGGTCTGTGTCTTCGCCAAACTTTGATGCAGAGTGCTTGTAGGTATGGAACTCAACTCCACGTCCATTGTTAATTAACAAGATGCGGATGTTGTTGGAGATGTTTCTGTTGCATATTGCATTTAGGTCATAGAAAAAGGCAAGGTCTCCCAATACAGCATAATAAAGTCTTTGTTTGTTGCAAAGGGATGCACCTAACATTGTTGAAACGATACCATCTATACCAAAACCTCCAACATTGCAAAATGATTGTACAGAGCGTTTCGTCTCAAAAAAATTCCATGCGCGTAATGAGTTCAAGATACCCAAATGTATGACTGAGTTATCGGGAAGCACTGGAGCTAATTGGGATGCTATCCATATGTTGGAGAATGGCAATTCAGGCATATCCTTCATTAACCGATTATTCGCAGATTGTAACTGAGTCAATAATGTGCAATCTTTCTTCTCTTTGTTTGCAGAATAATGATGGAAGAATTCAATGATTGGCATCTGGAAGAGTTTCGATAATTTCCCGAACTTATCTCTAAACTCACCATCTTCATCAACTCTCCAGACCTCTTTGGCCTTTATGGCTCCCATCGTGTAGTAATCTCCACTAATGTCTCCAATATGGATTAATACGTCACATTCAAACAGTCGGGAGTTCTTTTTAGCTTCTTGTGTTGCGACAAGTGAAGACAAGAAACGGAATTGACCCTTATATCCACTGGTGTGATCGCATAAAGCAACCGTATCGTAAACTTCACAGAAGTTGTCCAAGGCTTTGGTCTCGTTTAAGGTCATGGGAGAGTGTGCTCCAATGAACACCAATACTTTCTTATCCTTCAACTCAGGGAATTCAGAATTGTATAGGATTCGTTCTATCTTACGCACTGGCAAAAGTTCTTTAACCGAGTAATCAGAACAGCCTTGTGTAATTAAGTTAATGTGAATAGGTCCGCCTCCATTTCTTCGCAATTCAGAGATGGCTGCGTTTACTTTTACGATTCTGTCCCATTCATCTTTTTCATCTTTTACACTCTCTATGCAAAAGCTCTTTCGAACACTGTCGATAGGAGGTGTGGAGCGGTCCGTGCATTGCGGATATAAATGCCCTACATTTGCAGTTGGCATGGATGATGTTATTGCCAGTATCGGAATATGTCGGTAATAGGCTTCTGTCAATCCGGGGAGATAATTTCTTGACGATGTTGCACCAGTACAACTCAGCACGACAATCTCTCCCGATTCAACAGCTAAACCACATGCCATGTAGGCAGCAGATCTCTCATCAACACATGAGTACATCTCAAAGTAGGGGTCATTTTGCATACTTGCAACTAAGGACTCGTTAGTTGCTCCTGGTGAGGCAATCACTTTCTTTATTCCATTTTCTTTTAGTAAAGAAAGCACTATTTGAACATTACGCTCAGCTGTATTATAGAAATTCATATTATCAGTATTTTATGTCGTCAACAGTCAGGATTCCAGCTCCACCTGTCATATATATAGTATCTCCGACAATCATTCTGCCCATACTGCTTGTAAGAACGACTGCCATATTAGCAATTTCATCCGGTGTAGCAAAACGCTCTGAAGGATTATTGGCTATGTATAAGTTGTCATCTATATTCTTCTTTAGCATGGGAGTAGCTGTAGGGCCTGGTGCCAAACCATTGACCACAATACCGTCTTTTATCAGTATCTTAGCTAATCCTATCGTCATACCTCTTATTCCCCATTTAGATAGTATGTAAGGAGTGGTTGCAGGACGTAGACTGGATGAAGAAGCAATATTTAATATGTTGCCTTGGATGTGATTGTCCCTCATGTAATCAGAGACTATCCTTGAAAGGAAATATGCACCTTTGAGATTGGTGTCCATGATATTCTCATAATCTTCTACTGAACATCGGTAACAACTTCCGTCATCAGTGCCTGCGTTGTTTACAAGTATATCTATAGGTTTGTTTCCTATCAGATCTTGCACCTCTTTGAGTACCGTTGCAAATGATGCTATATCCTTATTGTTTAGGGCTACTCCAAAAGCCCTACCTCTATTGCACTGTGTCATTATCTCTTCGGCTACCTCTTTTGTTTTTTGTAAGCTACGGCCTGTGATGATGACATCGGCTCCTGCTCTAAGAAATGCCATTGCAATAGACCTTCCTATACCACTGGTCCCTCCTGTTATAAGGGCAGTCTTTCCTGCCAATAGCTCGGTTGGAGCCAATGATACTGTCTTTACTTCTACAGTCTTAGTAGGTCGTATTTCTTTAAGAATACGCCTAATACCCTTTTTTATGTATGCAATTAATGCCATATCTTAATCTTTTGAAATATTTTTAGGAAGAAGTTCCTTTCATTGGCTCCCAATCCTATAAAGAATATCGATAGTCCTGAGGATATAACACTTACAAAACCAATTAACAAGAAACGTTTCCATCCATCTTCCATGCAAAAGCACAGAAGCATAGGGAGTGATATTGCTGCAACGCTCACAGTTGCAATCTTCAGTATAACCTCATTAACGAATCTTTTTATTGACAATCCGATCATTGAGCGTATGAGGAGTAATCTGCATAGGAGTTGGCAGATAAAAACAAAAATAATGGTAATATATGCTATTTCTGGAGGGAATCCCAAATGAAAGAATATCCAGGCAATGGGGAGCACCAACATACCTATACCCCCAACGATAATCTGATATTTTTTGATGTTTCCCGTAGCTAACATCGCTGTTATCATAGGATTGGATATAACCTGTACCATTGACGCTGCTAATGCGAGTCTTACAAAAGCCACGGTATGCTCTGGTACAATATTATTCAACCATATATTCAATAAAAAATCAGTTTCGCTCATAATGGGTATGGCGAAGAACATGACCAAGAAATAAGAGAATTTGGAACTTCGGAAAATTAAATAATACAGATACTCATTGTCACTCGCTGCGTATGACTTCGTGATTTGAGGATTAACAGCTGTTGTAAAATTATTTACAAATGACACTAACATGCTGTCTACTTGAGTAGTGATACCTCTTGCAGCATTGATGACTAATCCGAAATAGTTGTTGGCTAAGAGATTTACTCCTTGATTCATTAATTGGGATGAACTGGCTCCTATAAAATTCCACCCAGCAAAACCTGCCATCTCCTTCAGTAACTTTCTATCATAAATAAACTGATATGTACACTCTTCGAACTTGCGCTTGCAATAGATGCCATAGATTAAGCGTACAATAATTGCGATGAGCATTAATAAGAAACCGTATAAAATCAAGCGGTCTGTGACAGAAACACTAATCAGATAGGCAACGCCCAACTTCGCCACTGCTTCAAAAACACCAATATACGCAAAGGCCGACATCTTTTCGTGGGCAATAATAGCAGCGTTATAGGGTACACTTACAAGACCTATTACAAAAGTTGTGACAGAGAATTGAAATACCCAATGAGCAGCAGATAGGCGATTGGCAGGGATATCCATCGTGTCATTGAGGAACCAAAGACCTACGGTCTCGGCAAACAGGACAATGACTACGGCAAGTATGAGCTGTACTGTTACGGCTGTAGAGAATACACGTTTGAGCTTTTCCATATTACCGCGTCCCAATTCGAAGGTGATAAACCGACTTATGGCACTTGACAGGGAGCCACTTAGCACACTGAACATGGCTACTGTACTTCCTACCACATTGTAGACACCATAGTCGATCACTCCCAATGCACGCAAGACAACGCGTGTGGTATAGAACGACACGAGCATAATCAACAATGTGCGTACATATAGCATCACTGTATTCTTGGCTATGCGTTTGGTGTTTGATTCTGTCATAAGATATTCGTTTGCCTTCTTGTTCCGCAAAGATACGAACAAACGAGCGAGAAATATGAAGTTTACTTCAATATTTTTTACAGCGAGTGCAGTATATATTCGCGGTTTACCGCAAAGATACGAATAAGCGAGCGAAATAATATCAAGCTTGCTTGATTATTTTTTCACAGCGGGTGTAGTATGTCTTCGAGTTCTATCTCAAGGAACTGTATAAATGAGAGTGGAATATAGAAAAAAGAGAGTGTGTCAAAGCTGCAGACACACTCTCTCCTGATAGTCTCATGTATAGTTACACGACCTCACTTCCAGGTTTTACCTCGCGGAGTACAGAGGTAACGGCAAGTGAACCATCGTAGTTCTCGGCGCTGAGTATCATGCCTTCGCTCACAAGGCCATTCTTGAATTGGCGGGGAGCAAAGTTGGCGATGAAGAGTACCTGCTTACCTACGAGTTCTTCGGGAGCATAGTGCTCTGCGATACCGCTCACGATGGTACGGTCGGTAAGGCCATCAGCAATCTTAAACTTGAGGAGCTTCTTCATCTTGGGTACGCGTTCACACTCGAGTACGGTACCTACGCGGATGTCGAGCTTCTCCCAGTCTTCGAACGATACGGTGGGCTTTACGGGCTTAGCTTGATAGTTGGCAGCTTCGTTGGCCTTCTTGATATCTTCAAGGCGTTGCATCTGTGCATCGATTGCGCTATCTTCAATCTTCTCGAAGAGGAGCTCAGCCTTGCCCAACTCATGACCAGCAGAGAGCAGGTCGGTGCGACCCAACTGCTCCCACTCGAAGCTCTCCATGCCGAGCATGTTACGAAGCTTCTCACTACTGAAGGGCAAGAAGGGCTCGAAGGCAATGGCAAGGTTTGCGGCCAATTGCAATGAGAGGTTGAGGATAGTACCAACACGCTCCATGTCGGTTTTGGCAAGCTTCCAAGGCTCGGTGTCTGCGAGATACTTATTACCGATGCGAGCG
>JAEIGA010009159.1_pt1 | contig 14975 bp, 13 predicted proteins | sample 9270691 | NCBI WGS metagenome assembly JAEIGA01 (sample SAMN17057246, study PRJNA624740) | gut metagenome | biome: biome; isolation source: fecal sample | host: Bos grunniens | place: China: Xizang | collected 2019
TAAAATAAGTCGATAAGGAATCTTAACAGAAACCTTATCGGCAATTTTATACTTTGTGCTTTTAAAACGGCCAAAAGCAAGCAAAAACGTGTTGAACTTGCGGTCTCTACCACCCCAAGGTAGCGCGCTACCAACTGCGCCACACCCAGATGCTTTATTTCTAGCTTTATCGCACAACTTTATAAGAAGCGTTGTAACGTGTTTCTGTATAACACTTACGACGCTTTTTATTTACGTAAAATAGCCTTGCGTAACACCCTGCGTAACAAAACTTGAGTGATTGCGTAACAGCCTGAACTTTCGGTACCAAATCTAAGTTAGAACGAATAGCTCGCTCGTCTGTAAGCATATGCGTTTTTTAACAAAATCCTCTTGATTTTAAGATGAAATTATGGTACAATATTTATTAATACTTTTAGTAAAGGGGGAGGCATATGAACTTTAAAGACATACCTTTGGAAATTTCGTATATTAGCGCTGGTGAGGATGCTTTTTCAACTATTTTGAACCCCCTGCTGTCTTGTACCAAAATATATAAGCGTAGTGTTGGTTTCTTTAGTTCTTCGGCACTTAATTTTATAGGTGATGGACTGATAGAAATGGCGAGAAAAGGTGGTAAAATTTTTATTGCTACGTCTCCACGTTTATCTGATGATGATATTCTAGCGATAAAAAGTGGTTATGATGCTCGAGAGATCGTTTATGATCGCTTTGTATGTGAAGTTAGATCGGCTTTGCCTGAAATCACAGATGAAAATGCAAAGATGCTATTTATGCTTGTTAAAGAGCGAATCGTAGATGTTAAAATAGTTCTCAGAAACTCCGGAATGTATCATGACAAACTGGCTATATTGGAGGACTATGATGGAAATATAGTTGCATGCGTGGGTTCTAACAATGAAACCGGTTCTGGCTATAATAATAATTACGAAAAGACTAGGGTCTATAAAAGTTGGTTCGACTACGAGGGTCGCATAAAAGATGAAACAGAAGAATTTGACTCTATTTGGAACAATGAAAATACCGAGTTAACTGTTTATGATTTCGTTGAAGCGTTTGAAAATGAACTTTTAGACCGCGTACAAAATCAGGGCGCTTATTCTAAAAAAACTGAAAAATATAAAATCAGAGAATATCAGGAAACTGCCAAAGAAAAATGGAATGAAAATAATCATTCTGGATTTTTCGTTATGGCAACTGGAACAGGAAAAACTGTAACGGCGTTATATTCAATTAGAGATTTTATTACTCAAAATAAAATCTTTACGGTCATTGCTGTTCCGTATAAGCATTTAGCTACGCAATGGGCTGAAGATGTAAAGGATTTCTTCCCAGAAGCAGACATTCATATAATTCATGGCGAAATACTTGACGGAGAAACGGATGTTTTTTCAAGCTATTTCAGGTCAAAGACAAACTACAAACCAATAATTGTTATTACGACCATACGCAGTTTCTTCCTTGAGAGATATAAAAATCTCTATAACACGATTACTTATGATAAACTTTTGATTGTAGATGAGGCACACAATTTCGCTAATCAAATTTCGGAAGAATTATCTTTAGAGTACAAATATAAATTGGGTTTATCTGCCACACCCGTTTTTGGTAACAATGAGCAGAAGACAAAAAATCTTTTAGACTGGTTCGGTGGTCAGGTTGTTGATTTGCCCATCGAAAAGGCTTTAGGAAAATATCTTGTAAATTACGAATATCATCCTATATTCGTTGAAGCGACTGCTGAAGATGAGAAGAAATTTAGTAAAGCTACAACGTTAATGTTGTCTGCGATTGACCCTGCGACAGGTATCATTATAGACGAAGAGAAATACACTCTCGGATATAGAGGTAGGTTAAGAGCTATTTCGATGGCAGAAGAAAAAATGCAACAAATCGAAAGCATTTTTGCGCATGTGAAGGACAAAGATCACACGATTATTTATTGCAGTGACGGTAAATTGCTAACAAATGGTCAAACAGCTCTTGATAAGCAAAAGGAAATTCGACATTTGGAACACATTTTGGAATTGATTAACCATTCTGCACTCGCATCTGTCAAAGGTATTGCATCAAAGTTTACTGCCTCGGAAGGTGTAGACGAAAGAATGAAGTTAATTAGTGCCTTCAATCGTGGAACTATAGAATATCTTGTGGCGATTAGATGCTTGGATGAAGGAATCAATATCCCGTCTATAAGAAGCGCTTTGATTCTTTCCAGTAATGACAATTACAGAGAATTTGTTCAGCGTAGAGGTCGAATTTTAAGGTTGTACCCGGGGAAAACGGTAGCACACATATATGACGTTATAGTTTTACCCTCACCTTATGCCAGAGGATTTGCAGAGATAGAACTTAGACGATATTATGAGTACTGCAGATTGGCGACCAACAGTAAGACTTTGATTGCTGAATTAGAAAAGCTCATGGCAATATACGGCCTTTCATATGAAGATATCAAATTTAATAATACTTATGTTTATGGTGGTGACTTAGATGAGTGATAAACTTGTATTTACCGAAGAGTTAACTCCTGAAAAGTTCAAGGAATTTATATTAAATCTTGAACGCGAAAATCTTAAAAACTTATTCAAAGAAGATAAAAAGGTAATGGTCTCTCGAATTATAAAAGCATATGAGGAGGCTAAGAAAAATGATAATCAGTGAAGTAACTATAAATAATTTCCGTTGTTATTACGGCAGTAATAATATTAAATTTAATTCGGACGGAAAAATTACACTTATATACGGCGACTCTGGTTATGGAAAATCTTCTTTTCTTCAGTTTTTTAGATGGATGTTCTACGGAGACCCTGATTTTGGAAGAACTGATGATAAACCGCTTTTCAACATCGCGGCTTATAATGAAACCAAGTTTGGTGATAAGGTAGAGGTGTCTGGAAGGATAGATTTTGTTCATCAGGGTGTATCGTATAGATTGAATAAAGTGCAGCTGTGGTCCACCGCGTTCGTAATGAGTAATTCTAGAATGGAAAAGCAAGATTACGAGCTGTTAATAAAAGGTGAAGATAATGGTTATCATCCTTACACCGGAAATGTAGCCAATCAGATTAACAGCATATTGCCCAAGGGATTATCTAAATATTTTCTTCTTGACGGTGAAAGAGCTCGCGATATAGTTTTGGATTCTGAAGAACTAAAAAAAGCTATTCATGCTTTGTTTGGATTGGATGCTTACAATGAGGCTATTACTCATATAGGCACCTCCAATGCAAGATCTACCGTTTTAGGACATTACGCTACGCAGCTTGCTTCAAAAACTACTGCAACAGTAAATAAAATGCCGATTGCAGATATGCAAGAGGCAATTCAGGATTTGTTTGAGGAAATTGAATCTCTCAAAGCACAAAGAAAAGAAGTTATGGCTGTCATTGAAGCCAAAGACAAAAGAAGAGAAGAGATATTACAGATATTGGGTGCTGCCGCTTCCAAGAACAATATTCAAAGCCTTATAAAAGCCAATGAAAGAGCTATTAAGGAAAAAGAAGATAAGATACTCACCAGTCAAGTAGATATAGGTAATCTGTTTTATGCTACCTATCCTTATTTGTTCCTGGCGGAAATTGCAAGCGAATGCTCTACAGTACTTCGTGCAAAAAATCTTGAATACGCTTCGTCTTATCAGAATATCTTTGAAAACTTGAAAAAAGATCTTTTGAAGGAAATTCTTGAAAAGGATATTTGCGTTTGCGGACGAGAGTTGGACGATGATACTAGAAAACGTATTAATGCCATTATAGATATAATGCCTCCCGGATCCTATGTATATGAGTTCGGGCAGTTTGTAGCTAAGGCAAAACGATACATCAAGGGCGCGCAACTTAAGACGTTGGATTACGATTCTTTAATGCATAAGATTTCGGTTACAGAGGAAGAAATTGATGCTTTGGAAGCTGAGAATCGTGATAAGTTGGAAGAGTTAAAGCGTTTGGATGAAGCTAGAGACTTAGTGAATGAACTGGAAACACTGAAAAATGATATTGCCGAGTTAAATAGAAAGAAAGCTGGTTTCGAGGGAAAGATTGCACAGAAAAAGCAACTTTATGACGTGTCAAATAGACAACTTAAAATTGCTTTGGATAATTCTCAAGCCTCTAGTCAATATTCGGGTATTATCAATTTTTTCACTACAATTGCAAAACAACTTCGTGAAGATAAGAAACTAAGAGAAGTAGAAATAAAGAACTTGTTGAATAAGTGTGTAAGAGATATATTCCGTCAGTTAACAACACAGATGGATTTGGATACTGATTCTATTCAGTTCGTAAATGATGATTTCTCACTGAGAACTACATACTTGACCGGTGGCCAGTTGGCTGTAGACGTATACTCCTACGTAATTGGTATAATTAAGGCATTACAGGAAAGCAAGATGGAAAATAATGAGAATCCAATTATTATTGATGCTCCGTTTGCTTTTACAGGCAATACACAGTCAGAACATTTATTTAAAACATTGCCCAGTGTATGTAAACAGACGGTATTGCTTACATTGGATTTGAATAAGATCAAGAGAATGCTGGGCGAAACTGACTTGTATGATTTCTATGTAATCGATAACGATTCGCAGGATCATGCGACAATACATAGGGGGGATATCAATGCAATTAAACTCTGATTTAACTATGTTCCATCCACTCTGGGAACGTGCAGATAATGAGCTTTGTTCAAGCAAATCATTGGGCATTTTTGGTAGATTGGTAGATGTATATGTTTTGGCATGTGCTATAGGAATTAAAGAAGATAAGGTGATTACTGAAATTGAAGCACCTTTGTCTAACGAAAAAACTATAGGTAGAAATACACACCGCCAGAATTTAGACATTAGAGATTTACTTGACTTTATGCTTCAAAATGCTTTAATTAATTCAAAAACCATTGATTTTGATACTGATGAAAGATTGAAATTAGCATTCAATCCCGATTATACAGTGAAAAATTTTTCTGCAGCGAATTTTTTGACCGGATTTGCTAACTATGGTATAGTGCAAATATTCAATGCTATACAATCCAAATCTCCTATTGTGGCAATCAATGAACTTTATAGGTATTTTGAATCGTTAGCATCTTCTCGCTATGATGAGTTGTTACAAAACATCACATTAGAAACTTTAATGAGTGAGAATTGATCTAATATATTGACAAAAAGCAAAAAAAATGGTATACTTACGTATATACGCAAGTATACCATTTTGTTTTGGAGGAATTATGTCTTTTAACTATAGTTTTTCTGCTGTAAGAGGGGTTCAAGCTGAAAGAGAATATTATATCGCAATGGTACCGTTGGGGTTGCTGTCTAAACTTTTCGCTAAAGAAGAGGATTGCTTGTTACCAGATTATAGAGCACAAAGAAGTATTAATGAAGCTAGAATTCCAGAGATTAGGGATTATATATTGAACAACCGAGGGAACTATGTTTTTTCTGCACTTTCGGCGTCTATAGACGGACATTTTGAATTTAACGAATCGTCTATGGATAAAAATATAGGTCAGCTCTGTGTTGATATGAATGCCGTTCTTCTTATAAATGATGGCCAGCATAGAAAGGCGGCAATTGAAGCTGCTTTGCAGGAGTATCCTTCGCTATCTAATGAAACGATAGCTATTGTGTTTTTCAAAGATGAAGGGTTAAAAAGAAGCCAACAGATGTTTGCTGACTTAAATAAACATGCTGTAAAACCCTCGAAGTCGTTGTCAACATTATATGATGATAGAGATGATTTTTCTAAAGCAGTCAAAGATGTAGTATTGAATATACCTTTTTTAAACAAGTATATCGATAAAGAGCATGACTCTTTGGGTAAGTATTCATCTAAACTTTTTACCTTGTCAAATTTTTTGCGCGCAAATCAACGAATAATAAAATCTGCCAGCATAAAACAAGAAGAACGGGATTTTTTGATTTCGTATTGGAGCAAAATATTTGAAGTTATTGATGAATGGTCTATGTTGGAAAAGAAACATTTAACAAAGTGTTCTTTGAAGGAAGACTACATATTAACACTTTCTGTTTTCATTAATGCTCTCGGAAGGTTGGGAAATATGTTTTATCACGATCATATTGATTTGAATGTTTTAGATGGTCTTAAAGTGATTGATTGGCTTCGGGTTAATCCTGACTGGATAGGCAGAGTGTTTAACGAGCAGGGTAGAATTTTGGGCAAAGAAGATTCTATCATTAAGATATGTAATTATATAAAGATAAGATTGTCTTTAAAGCTATCGAAAGAAGAGTTGGTTAAAGAAAATGAAATATAATGAGAAGTTTGAAGTTTTTGAGTCCATCATCGAAGAGATGATGTATGTATATAAGCACGATAATCGCCCGTGGTTAATTGGTTATAGTGGCGGAAAAGACTCTTCATTACTTGTATCTTTGGTTATGGAAACAGTAATGCGTCTCCCGGTTAAGGAACGCACTAAGAAGATCTTTATCGTAACATCGGATACTGGCGTTGAAAATCCGATTGTTAAACGATATATGCACAGCTCTTCTCAAAAGATAAACGAATTTTCTAAAAATATATCGGGCAATATTCACGCAGAAATAATATATCCAGATGTAGCACAGTCATATTGGAGCCTTGTAATAGGATTGGGTTACCCTACACCGGAACCTCCCGGTTTTAGATGGTGTACTGAAAGATTAAAGATATTGCCTATGAATAGATTCACAAATTCTATTATTGATAAATATGGTGAGGTTGTTCTTCTACTTGGCGTTAGAAAGGCCGAGAGTTTAACAAGAAAACGAAGCATTTCTGCCCGCGAGATTGAAGGTAAATTATTAGTTCCTCATACCGATATACCTAAAGCTTATGTATATAATCCATTAACCGAAATCAAGAATGAATTGGTTTGGGAATACCTTCTAAAAGATAATGGAATATCATCTTGGGGCGTTGATATGAAGTATTTGTTTAGCTTGTATCAAGGCGAAGATTTAGGTGAAGAACAGAGCGTTATCGGTCAAATTGATAAGGATAAAATTCCGATTACGGGCAATTCGAGATTTGGTTGCTGGTGCTGTACTATTGTTAAAGTAGATAAATCGTTACAAAAATTTATAGATAGTGGCTCAAAAGAATTGGAGCCTCTTAGAGAATTTAGAGATTGGTTGGTCAGTATTAGACAAGATCCTAATTTTAGAGATAATAAACGGCGAAATGGCAAGGTTTATCAGAAAGCCAATGGTGATTATGGATTTGGCCCTTTTAAGTTATCTGCACGTTTTGAAATTCTAAGAAGGCTCCTTGTGTTACAACGAGACACCGGTTTCGAATTAATAACCGAAGAAGAATTAAAGTGTATCGATACCATGTGGGATTTGGAGGGCGATTTGTCAAGACGCGCTCTTGTGGATATTTATTATGATGTATTTAAACGAAAACTTCCGTGGGACGAGTACAAAGAACCTCTTTATGATGCTGACATTATAGATATGATAAAGTCATCCTCAGAAGATGCGGAAATACCTTTTGAATTAATAACTAAATTGGTTGTTATGATAAATTCAAATAAATACATGTCTAAATCAGTAAAATTAAAGAAAGAGTTTGATAGATTGCTTAATCAGGAATGGATACACTTTGAAACGGTGAAAGCAGGTCTAAAAGATGAAGATTAAAAGAATAACTTTATGCAATGTTGGTCCTTACTTAAATGAAAATATCTTTGATTTCACCCTGTCTAAAGACAAAAATATTATCTTGATAGGTGGAAAGAATGGTGCGGGAAAGACCACGTTCTTTAAATCGATAAAAACTTGTTTATACGGTTGCAAGGTTTGGGGATTTGATGCACCTGGTAAAGAATACTACAGTATAGTTAATGGCTTGGTTAATTTTAACTCTGCTTATGATTCATCTGCAAAAGCATATGTGGAATTGGAGTTGGTTTTTGATGATGGAAAACAGGTTAACAACTATATCCTTCATAGAGAATGGGTTCGAGTTAAACAGTCTTTGACAGAATATTTTAACATAAGGAAAAACGGTGAGATTATAATAGGCACAGAGGAAGATGATTTTATGAATTATCTTTTATCCATTATTCCTCCCGATATGTTTAATTTCTACTTCTTTGATGGAGAATCCATAGCCGATTTCTTCTTAGGTGCTGACGGTAATAAAAACTTTAGAAATGCATTTTTGAAGTTATACGGTTTAGATACTCTTTCCATAATGGTTGAAAATTTCAACAGAAATGTAAAGAAAACAGACGCCCAAAAGAGTGCATATTTATCTTATGTTGAAGCAAGAAATACGTTGGAATCTGAAGAGCGTAAGTATGAAGATATTAAACTTGATATTACTGCTTTGGAAGAAAAATTGGATTTGTTGCAAATCAAAATAAAGGCGATGCAAAATGATTACACCAAACAAGGTGGAATCGGTATTGCGGAATGGAAAGAGATAAGCGCCGAATTGCAGAAAGAAGAAAATTCTCGTGAGGCTTTAAACCGTTGGCTTAAGGAAGTTGCAAACCACTACCTACCATTTGTGATCTTGGCACCAAATCTTGAGCGACTTGTAGAAGAATTGACAGAGGCTCAATTAAACGAGAAAAACGAGATATTGATATCTTCAATTCAAAGTGATAGTTTTGTGTCTTCATTGGCTGACTTTTTGGCAAGAGAGGGTGCTGAAACACTTTCTGCTAGTTCCTTTGTGGAGTTCTTGGTAACATCTTTTGCAACTTCTAAAGAAGAAAAAATCTTCGACTATTCTATGAATCAAATCAATAGGATCATGTCGCAAGCTTACGAGAAAATCGATTTTGATGAGATTCAAATTAAGAACGCAATTAAGAAAATAAATTCATCGATTCGCAAAAGCAAGCAGCTAAGGGATAAATTAACCGCCTCATCTATAGACGGATATGAAGCATTTGTGACCGAGAGAGAAAAAGTTGAAAAGGAAATTGCAGAAATAACGGGATCTCTTGAACTTAAAAGACGAGAGCTTGAAATGCAGCAAATGAGAGTAGATGAGGTCGCTAAAGTATTTGCAAAAATGAAAGAAGCATATGAGCTTGTTCTTAAGAATAAATCTATAGGTGACTTGTCTGAAAGAGCTGCTGCAACTTTCGCTAGATTAGAAGAAACATTGGTTCTTCGTCAAGCTGAAATCTTGCAAACGGAGTTCATGAAATGCTTTACTTCAATTATTAATAAAGATAATTTTATAGACGGTATTATAGTCGATAAAAACATTACGGTAATACCTTATAAGTATATTAATGTAACCAAGGCACAGGCTAAAAATTATTTGCTTGTGAATAAAGAGTTTATTCCAATGTTTAACGACTCATCAATTTATACCCAACTTCAGCAATTGGAGTCCGGAATGCTTGAGTCTGCAAGGTTGCCGTCTCCGATCAAAGCTCCTTTCTCTCAAGGAGAACGTCAGGTATATATCATGTCGATATATTTGGCGCTTTTGAAAACAAGCCGAAAAGATATACCTTTCTTTATTGATACTCCTTTTGCGAGAATCGATTCCAATCACAGAGAAAATATAGTAACTGAGTTCTTTAATAAGATTAATAATCAGTTGTTTATATTATCTACTGATGAAGAAATAATCGGCAGATATAAGGAATTGATGGATAGTTATATTTCTGATTTGTATCTACTGGATATTAGTCAATACGGAAGAACGAAAATATATTCAAACAGGTATTTTGATTATGGTATTTAAGTTAAAAACATCAAAAGAAACGATGAAGATATTTGAAGATTTGGGGGTAGCTTTGCACTTGCAGCCATTTGCGTTGTGCAAATTAGCAATCGCTTTATCTTTAAGAAGCAAAGAACCGTTGGATTTTGACTCTTTGCCTTCAAATACAGATGGGTTAGAATTAAATAGACAGACTATAACCGGTGAATATGATGATCTATTTAAGGCGTTAATCGTTAGTTATGCAGGACATGCTATCGAAGAAGAGGAGTATTTTCCCAAATACTTAAAAGCGCATATCGATCGAGGGGCTAGAATGTTATCATCGGAATATAGGTATTCAAATGAGAATTTTTATCTTCATCTTATGAATTTCGAGAAGGGTATATAATATGTATAATGATGATTTTGAAGAAGTAGGCGAATCCTCCGAAGATTTGCTTGCGAATATGTTTTCTGAATATTTATTACTTGAATTAATTCAAAAGAAAAAAGCAGAAGTATACGAAAATGTAGTTTTCGAGGGAAAGAGAAGATACTATATCGAAGATCTTAGCATCAGAGATTATAAATTGGAAAATACAACGCCGTATCAATTATCAATCAAAGAAAAGATAATCGTTGCAACATCATGGGGGAAAATGTTGTGTGATATGGTAAATTATCTGCTCGAGGTTAATCCGTTAGAAAAAGAAACTCTTTTAGATTTTAGATCAATATGGACTAAATCCGCTATGTTTGCGGCATTGCCTAAAACCAATCACAAGATACTTAGTAATGGATTGTATTTAAATTGCAATCATACCGCATTGCACTCGTGCTGGCTCTTACAGGATTTATTAGCATTGTTCTCGGTAAATGTTTCTGATGTCACCTTATTAATTCATCGTCCGTGTAGTGCTGAACCAACTAATGTGAAGCAGTATATTGAGGACCGTTTTAAGAAAGGAATGGTTGAGTACTTACAAGCAGAGCAACATCTGTCAGAGCAGGATGCTAATGCTATTGTAACGGTAATAGCTAGATATTTAAATCCTACATTGGGTACTATATCGAGAAGCTACACTAATTTCTTCCTTTTTGATGATGCTGCAACGTTATATAATTATGTTAAAAAGGTTAGAGATAAAATTGATCAAAGTCCTACTTTTAAACTTGAGGCGAAAAAACTGTTTAGTTTAGCGTTGGATTATCTTGTAAAGTATTTTAAATGTAGTACATATTAATTTTGCCTGGTAGACGGGGAAATACTAAAAAGAATATCCGAGGTTTACAATGATTAAACAACTAATGCACGATCCGATATTTCTTGCAGGGAAGTCGGAGGTCGCAACAAAAGAAGATTTGCATGTCGCTCAAGACTTGCTTGACACGCTGATGGCGCACAGAGAAAGCTGTGTCGGTATGGCAGCTAATATGATAGGTGTTAGAAAACGTATCATAGCTTTTCTCGATGAAAGCGGACGTACTACTACATATACCGTTATGCTTAATCCCGAGATTGTAGCAAAATCAGGTATATATGAAACAGAGGAAGGATGTCTGTCCCTCCTTGGTGGTCCTCGAAAGTGTAAGAGGTATAAAACAATAAAAGTGCAGTTCCAAACGATTGAAATGAAAACACACATTAAAAACTTTAGTGGTTGGACTGCACAGATCATTCAGCATGAAGTAGATCATGTTAATGGCGTTTTAATCTAACTCATTTTAGAGAATGCGGAGGGAATGTATGAGAATAATAGAAACTTTTAAGTTAAATTTGACCGATTATGGACTTCCGCAAAAAGATAACGTGTTTTTTGTGAGGATAGATCCAGAAAATTTGGCTGTTGCACTCCATGATATTCTTTCTGAACTAGCGAATTTTTCTTGGCTGAATAAATTTGATAAAGAAGCACTTCGGAAGAGTATGGAAACAAATGCTAGAAATACATGTGATATTCTGCAAGAAAAGTTTTTTGATGAAAACGGAGACCCTATCATTGAAGAGGCTGGGGAATATCTTGTTTCTGTGTATTCCAAAAGAGGAATTGTGGAGCACTTAGGACATTTGGATGTTCCTCTTGCGGAATTGTTGGGAAGAAAAAAGACCGGAAATCCTGGATTTGATTTTTTCACCGAGGAAGAAGATTTGCAATTGGTAACCTGTGGAGAAGCAAAGTATTTGCATGGGAAAAATGCATATACGACCAGTCTCAAACAAATCAATGATTTTATTGCGAGCAACAAACATATAAGCGATGTTGTTATTCTAAATGGATTGGTATCAGATAAGGGTTTGGATAATTTGGTATCAGGTCATTTTGGGGTTTGTTCCGCTTTTTCTAGCACAGGCATAAAAACGAAAGATTTAATTTCTCATATTTGTGCGAACTCGGATTTTAAAAGCACTTTGCAATATGATTATGTGATTTTGGTAGCGGTGAATATTATATGAAAAGTGTAATAGAAAGAATCATTGACGGCGATGGTGTCGAAATTATTTTAAGCGAAATAACAAATCGCATTTTTGCGCATGGTCCTAGCGATGCAACTGATTTGGAATTGCTGACATACATAAAAATATACCAACCTGAGTTATTCAAGACTCAAGAAAAAAGTATATTAATGATGATGGGGCTGTTTTTCAAAAATCTTGAAACACAGTCTTTTCGTGATGTGGTTTTTGATATCTATAGAAAAAGCATTGAGGAGGATTATAAGGGGAAATATACTCCTGTTCAAGCGAAATTAATTAAGAGTATAAATGAAAAACGGCATTTTAGTTTTTCGTCTCCAACAAGCACAGGTAAGTCTTTTGTTTTTAGACACATTGTAACGCGATATAAAAAAGATATAGCTATAATTGTGCCTTCGCGTGCGCTAATAAATGAATACTATATAACGTTAAACGATATGTTTAAAAACACTGACACAAATATCTTAACATACGTTGATCTTATTAATCGCAAAAGGGTAAAAAGAAGAATTTTTGTTATTACGCCAGAAAGATCCAAAGATTTATTTAAGAACAAAGACCAGTTGGATATTGATGTGATTCTATTTGATGAAGCACAATTGAGCGACGATTATTCTGTGCGCGGGTTGTACTACGATTCAGTTATCCGTAGGTGCGTAACATATTTCCCAAATTCCAAGTTGGTTTTTGCATACCCGTTTATCGATAACCCAGAAGTACAGTATGTAAAAAACAGAATTGAATATGATCAAGAAGATTTTCAAAAATTCACTCAACGTAATGTAGGACAAATTTTTTATAGTTACAAAGACACACAATTTTTCCATTTTGGACTTGAGGCCGATAGAAGTGGGAACAAGGTAAAAATTAATTATGATCCTGTCAACAAAGTGTTATTGGCGGGTGGAAGTGTTCTCGTATATTGTTCCAAGGCTAGCATATATGATAAATCAATATTTACAAAATTTATCCCATATATGCGACTTTGTCCAACCGTCAATGATCCGATCGCCAATGAATTAATTGAAAAGTTTAGATTATTGATAGGTGCTAGTGCTTCTAATAGAGGTGATTACTCTTCAAGAATGGTGAATATGTTAAAGCATGGTATTGTTGTGCATCATGGCTCATTGCCATTGGCTGCGCGCTACATTATTGAGGAGTTTACAAAAAAAGGATTTTGTAGGATATGCTTTGCTACTTCGACCCTTGAACAAGGAATCAACATGCCATTTGATATGGTTTGGATAGAAAAATTCGAACCAGGAAAGCCGTTGAATGTGAAGAACCTCATTGGTAGAGCCGGAAGATCGACAACAAAACCTATATTTGATTACGGTCAGGTTGTCATTAAAGAAAGTTCTCGCCTAAAACTGAGAAAGGTTTTGAACGGAGATGTCCGTTTGGACGAGGTTTCTCAACTTGATACAGTGACTGAAACAAATGATGACTATCGTGAGTACAAAGAAGCAATCAAGAGCAATGAATTTTCAGAGGAATACAATTTAACAAATAAGGAGCTTGAGAGAATTAGTAGTAGAAAAGTACAAAATGCGATAGAATCTATTTTAGATAGCTTGTTTGTATTAGAAGATATAGATATCAAAGAGGAAATAGATTTAACTGCTACATCACTTCTGTATAAGGATTTTGAAACAGTATATTCGTCATATTTGAACCGATCATTGACGTCTGCAGAAAGCGATATATTAAATAGTGTTGTCAAAATAATGATGTGGAGAATTATCGGAAAAAGTTTTAGCCAAATTGTTTGGTATAGATATTCATATGCAGCTAGAACGAAAGAACGAAAAGAAATTCAAGAAAAAATTAGACACTCTATTAATCCCGATGAGCGCTATAGGTTAACTCACGAAGAAAGATCTTTATTAGCGCGATATTTACCAATGTTTCAAATGATTCCAAATAAAAATCACCCCCAGTTAAACCTAACTCATCAAACTTATGCTTTTGCTGTTGATTACGATCGTGTGGTAGTAGATACGTATGATTATTTGGATAAGCTTATTGGATTTAGGTTAGGTGATGCTTTCTTTGCTGCATTTGATAAATATCGAGAGGCAACGGATGATCCTCGGGCGAAGAAGATGTGCAACTATATTCGATATGGCACCGACGATCCTAAAGAGATTATGCTTTTAAGATACGGATTTGATTTTGAAGATTTTGATTGGATAAAAAATATAGTTACAAGTATCGATGAGGATGAAATGAAGATATCAAGTCTTGAATCACTAAGCGAACAGCAAAAATCCAGGCTAGAAAAATTCATTTAATTTGTTCGGTGAAAGTGTTCTCTCGTATTTTGAATATTTTGCTAATGACAAAAAGAGCTTGGCCGCGATGGTCAAGCTCTTTTTACTATGATATATGTATCAACTTCCGGAAGGACGGCACATCCTCCCCAAGTTCCGTGTATTTGACCTGCATCATCGATGTGAGTAACAACGCCCTCTCGGTTAGTGTAGCGAGGCTCGCCCTCCATCTTAATGATTTTGATAGTGTCTCCAATTTTAACCTTGTCCATAATGTCCTCCTTAATTTGACTTTGCTTCCTTTTTATATTTATAATAAGAGTTCCTAGAGCAACCACAAAGTTTGATGACATCGGGATCTTCCAAACTGCCACCAAAGTCTTTAGAATGTTTCTTAATGATAGCTATGCACTCAAGAGCTTTCTTAGTGATAAGGGTGGTTCCTTGAGGAAGACCAATCTTGACACCGTTCTTTTTAGCTTCTCTCATTCCTTGGCTGATACGTGAGTGAAGGTCGGTAACTTCTTTCTCTGATTGCTCAAA
>JAEIGA010009160.1_pt1 | contig 14974 bp, 19 predicted proteins | sample 9270691 | NCBI WGS metagenome assembly JAEIGA01 (sample SAMN17057246, study PRJNA624740) | gut metagenome | biome: biome; isolation source: fecal sample | host: Bos grunniens | place: China: Xizang | collected 2019
AATATGCTTTAATATGCCGGGGTATTTAGCAACCCTTGAGAATAATCATTGGCTTTCATCAGCATCTTCAGTCGTTGCTGAAACGTCATTCCAACCACCTCGAGAGTATATTACAACAAAAATGCGTATCTGTAAAACACTTTTAATGCGTATTTATATTGACTAATACACTATTTATGAGTATAATACTCAACCAGAGGTGATTATGGTGACGTTGAGTGAAAAACGCAAAATGAAGGGTTACACACAAGCTGAGTTAGGTCGCCTTGTTGGAGTGAGCCAGCAGCAAATAGCCAAGTACGAATCAGGTCTCAGCACGCCAAGTCCGAAAGTGGCCAAATTGCTAGTTGAGGAATTAGATATCTGCCTTGCAGATGCTTGGGCAATGATTTACGGAACCGCAGCGACAGATAAGGTGAGCAGATCATGAAGATGCGCACACTGAACGAGGCGGCTGCGGAGCTGGGCACGACCCGCGAGCGGCTGCGGCGCGGCATACTGGCCGGAAGGTATCCCTGCTTGCAGTGGGGCAACCGGCGGCTGGTGGACATTGACGTGCTGGGACCGATGCTGGCCGCTGAAGATGCGGCAAACGATACCATCGGGATTACGGAGTGCGCGAAGGCGCTGGGTCTGAGTCCTGATGCACTGCGCCGAATGGCCCGGCAGGAGCTGGTTCCCTGCGAAATGAAAGGCAAGTATTACCGGTTCCGGCTTCACGAAGTGGAAGCAGCGCTGCAGAGAATGATGGACGGACCGATTGACATTTAAGGGGGGGGGCAACGGTGACATTGCGCGAGCTGCTGGGCATGCTTCGAAATGTTCGAGGGCCCAGCTCAAAAGGAGAATATGTATGCCAGTGCCCCGCCCATGACGACAAGCATGCCAGCCTGTGGGTGAATGAAGGCAATAAAGGCATTATTCTGAAGTGCCAGGCCGGGTGCAGCAAGGATGCGATTCTGCGTGCGCTGGGCATCAGCGTATACGATTTGCTGGACAGCGCAACCAAGGCCGAATGGGATAAAAAGGCGGAAAAGAAGGGCGTGGACCCCCGGAAGATGTATGACGGCAGCACGCCTGCGCGCCGATCGGCGGCACCGGCAGCCAAACCAGCACCCGCAAAGCGGGAAGCCAAGACTTTTGACAGCTATGAAGCTGCCTATGGTCGGCTGGGTAAACTGGTATGCTGTTATCCCTACACCGACAGCAATGGCACGCTGCTGTTTGAGGTGGCGCGGATCCAGACGCGGGACGGCAAGACCTTCCGTCAGCACCGGCCCGTTGATCCGGCAAAGGGGCTTTTCCCCATCGTGTGCAGCGTGCCGGCAGAGATCCGGGGCCACACGATCTACAGGCAGGCGGAGGTAGCGGCTGCTATCAAGGCCGGGCGCACCGTATACGTGGTGGAGGGTGAAAAGGACGCCGACACCATTGCGAGTTTCGGTTACTGCGGCACCACCAGCCCTATGGGCGCAGACCACTGGGAGAAGGGACACAGCGAACACCTTCGCGGTGCGGACGTGGTGGTGATTCCCGATGCGGACAGCAGCGGCGCGAAATACGGTCAGGCGATCGTAGACAGCACGACTGAGATCGCAAAGAGCGTGCGAGTGATCCGGCTGCGGGATGCATATTCAGATCTGCCGGATAAGGGCGACATAACCGATCTGGCTGAACTTGTGGGTGTGGATCAGGCGAAGGCCATGCTGGATGCTCTGGTTGAAAAGGCAGAACCCTGTACGGTGAATCTGTACCAGCGCGCTGTGGCTGCCTACAATGCATTGTACGGATACTGTGTGGATCACGGCTGTATATGCCAGGTTGGGGAAAGTAATCCGAAGACACTGGGCACCTTTGTTGCGCTTCCGACGATGGAGCTGACCCGCGACGATGGAGCACAGGTTGTCAAGTATCTTGAGATCTGCGGATGGGCCTCCGACGGGCGGCAGCTGAAGAAGCAGATGGTGCCCATGAGCAAGTTCAAAAGCATGGACTGGGCGATGGATGGATGGGGCCTGTGCGCGAATATCATGCCGGGCAATACCGTGCGTGACCGGCTGCGCAGTGCAATCGCTGCCGCTGGCGCGATGGTGGCCAAGCAGAAAACGATTTATACCCATACCGGATGGCGCAGGATCAACGGGAAGTGGTGCTACCTTTATCAGGGTGGATGTATCGGAGCGGAGAATATTACCGTAGAAATGGAGGAGGGTCTGACCGGCTATACGCTGGGCGGCGGTGCCGATGATCTGAGCCCGCTGGATGCCGCGCTGACCAGTTTCAGTCTGACCCATGTGATCGCCGAACACGTAAGCGTGCCCTTGCTGGCCGTCTGCTATCTGGCGCCGCTGAGAGAGTTTCTTCAGCAGGCCGGTGCTGCGCCCGCATTTATTACCATGCTGCGCGGCGGAAGCGGAACTGGCAAGAGTGTAGCCGCTTCTTTGGCGCTTTCGCATTTCGGGCATTTCAGTGAAAGTTACATGCCCGCGAATTTCGGCGACACGGCGAACGGCATTACGCGCAAGGCATTTCTTGTGAAGGATATGCCGCTGCTGGTGGACGACTATCATCCGACTACCAGCATACAGGAGCGCCGCCGCATGGAGCAGGTGGCGCAGCGCCTCAGCCGAGCGTTCGGCAACCAGGCGTCCCGCGGCCGAATGAGTGCCGATCTGACTCTTCAGGTGAGTATGCCGCCGCAGTGCGTGGCCATTGTGACCGGTGAAGAGTCGCCGGATATCGGCGACAGCGGCATTGCCAGAAGTTACATTGTAGATGTGGAGAAGGGCGACGTTTTGAAATACAACGCATCAGGCAAAGAGGATATTACTGCGAACCGACCGCTGACCCAGCTGCAGCAGCAGGCGCGCAGCGGAGAATTGCAGGCAGCTATGCGCGGGTACATTGAGTGGCTGCTTCCGCAGGCAGACCTGCTTCCGCAGCGACTGGATGGTATGTTTCTTGAATACAGAGAGCGTGCCGGCGCGATGCTGAGCGGCATGGGAGCGCATAGCCGCGCGCCCAGCGCGATTGCGCATCTGATGATCGGCCTGACCTGCATGCTGCAGTATTTTACAAGTTTAGGTTTGTGTGATCAGGAAACCGCGGATGCAACATTGGAAGAATATTGGACGATTATCCTGGGCGGCAGTATAGCGCAGGTTAAGGATAATCAGGCGGAATCTGCTGTGCAGCTGTTCCTGACGGCAACATCCGAGATGCTGGCGAGCGGTGTGGTGACTGTGATTGACATTGGTCCGGGTTCGCCCTGTAAGGCACCCGCCAAGGGAATGACCGGCTATGCCGACAAAGATTATTATTATCTGATGGGCGAGACGGTGTACGGCGCCGTGACTGAGTTTTACCGCAAGCAGGATCGCGTATTTCCGATTGGACGCGCGGCCCTTTTCAAGCAGCTGCGTGAACAGGGCGTGGTCGTGATCGGCAGCGATGGAAAGAGCGCCAAGGTTAAACGCACGCCAGACGGAAAGACTCGCCGGCTTTTGTGGATCCCGCGCTGGCGCCTGGACGGCGGGAGGCCGCCGGAGCAGCCGACGCTTCAGGAAAAAATGGCATTTGTGCCAGTTGCTGACGCTGAGATTCCGGAAGAATTCAGAGAAGGAGGTGAAATGTGATGATTACCCGTTTGAACCTTGAACAGATCCGAGAACAGTATGGCAGTGAGTATCTTTTGAGGCAGATGGCAGAGGAATGCAGTGAGCTTGCTCAGGCTGCCCTGCATCTGATCCGCGTTCAGAGGCGTGAGTCCAGTGCCGATATGTCAAAAACGCGAATGAATCTGGTGGAAGAGATTGCTGATGTGACTTTGATGGTCGACTGCGTAAAGCGGTCTATCTGTACCGAAGATGAGCGCGATGATATCGAAACCGTGATTGACGCGAAGGCCAACCGCATGGTGAACCGATTGATTGGCGGTGAATGGAATGTCTAAGCACGAAGGATTGCGCGAAAACAAGTCTTTGCCGCGCGACGGCCTGCGTGCCAGGTGTCCACGATTTGCGTCGCGCAGTGATTACCGGGGTAAAAGCTGCATTTCCTGCGGCGGAAAGAAGCTGCGATTTGAGCGGCGGGATGTACGGGACCTATGGTATGAGCGAATGTGCTGCGGCGATCACGAGCGGTGCATGGTAAGGCACGGGTAAAAGCGCCGACGTCTGCGCTTTTGATGAAGGGAGAGACATTAAGAGATGAACGAGCTGAAAACGAAAGAAACCTTCGTTACCAATTCGACGCCCGAGCTACAGGTGATTGAGGCCCGGATCGCCGGACACATGCAGGGCATGGCCTACAACCTTTTGCAGGTGGGGCGGCTGCTGATTCAGGCAAAGGAAGCCAACCTGGTTCCCCATGGACAGTGGGAAGCATGGGTGCGGCATCACACCGGATTTTCCGAACGCCGCGCCCAGAGCCTGATGAGCGCAGCGCGGAACACCCCGGAAGGAAGCCGGATGGAGCAGCTGCCTGTGAGCAAGATTATTGCGCTTCTGCCGCTGCCCGAAGAAAAACGCGAAGCTGTAGCCATCGAAGCCATTGATGGCAATCTGACGGTGAAGCAGCTGGAGGAGCGGGTAGCCCAGCTGACGGAATCGCGAGACCGATACCAGAAGCAGTATCAGGATCAGGTGACTGTCAGCCAGCAGCTTGAACAGGCGCGCGTCGCTGCAGAGGAGCAGCGTGCTGTGTTGAGCAAGCGATTGGATGAGATGATTGCTGGCGAGGACGGAATCAGCGAAAAGACGCAGGCGCAGATCGATGATTTGAAACGTCAGCTGGCCGATGCAGAGGAATATGCGGCTGCCCAGTCTGACCTGCGGCAGCAGGCGCAGCAGGCTTTGCTGGATGCCAGTCTGGGCGTCGGCGTCGGCGTCGGCGAAGGCCGCAGTCACGAATTTGATGCCGATGATCTGAATGAGGCTGTGAATGCATTCATGGGTAGCGCAGGAATACTGGTGCACATGGGGCCTACGCTGAGTATGCTGCCTGAATCCGAGCGACGGTTCATCCGACATCAGATCGACGTCATCAGTGCCTGGGCGAAGGGTGCGTATCTGGCGATCGACACCCACGTGATCGAGGCGGAATGAGGTGCGGCATGGAAAAGAATGAAATCATCACTGCCGAGCCGCAGCTGCCATCGACGGTATCCAATGAGGCGCTCATGGAGGCGCTGCGAAACATGGCGAACCTGCTGCGGAGCACCAATGAGCGGATGTGCGGTCTCGAACAGGAAGTGAGACGGCTGACCAAGGTGACGCCCTCACAGGCTGCGGCGCTGAACGGGGCGATCCGCAAGCGTGCCGGCGATCTGTGTATCCAGCATCGGGCGACAGGCTGTGAAAAAGCCCTTGCCTCCGCGATCCGCAAGGCGGTCAAGCAGACCTGCGGAATCAGCAGCGCACGTGAGCTGCCGCGATCCGATTATCCCGTCGCTATGAAACAGGTGGAAATGTGGGATGATTACCGACTGATCCGGGATATTAAGCGCAAAGGAGAGCCGAAATGAGTGAATTGGAAAAGCGGCCGATGAGCGGCCACGAACGCAAGGCCATTGAGCATCTGGCGGCGTTTGTTTCTCAGGAACATGAGCATTGCGACTGGTTGAGGGACCGACTGAAGCTGGTGCCGAACGGGTGGCGCGACTGGCGGCTGATGCTGAGCCTGAGTCGTAAGCTGTACAGCAGTCTTTGTGATACGCTGACCGATGCGCAGAACCTGCAGATGGCAATCCTTGAGAAGCATGGAGAGTGCCGGGTATCCATGCAGAAATTTACCAGGAATGAAGATTTTGAGCTGATTCACAGGAAGTCTTATTCCGTGGTGCTGACCAGCTGTCTGGAAGGAACCTGCAGTATCTGTGTTAAGGATGAGAAGGAAATCCATCGCTGTAAGCTGAGGAAAGCCCTGGACAATATTCACCCCCCGATGGAGATTCCCCGGTTCGGCTGCGCGTATCGACTGATAACCACTCAGCCTGACTGGAAGGATCACAGCGTATGAGTTATCCGGAATGTATGTGGCGTGATATTCCCGGTACTGACGGCAAATATCAGATCAGCCGGAACGGCGATGTGCGGCATATATGGCCCAGCGGGCATGTATCGTATGTCAACCCTTACATGAAGATCAGCAAAGCAGGACGGGATCACGGTGATCGTCTGTACATCAATTTGCGCATCAACGGAAAGCAAGTGTGCAAAGTACTGTTTGCTGTCATGTGCAGGACATGGCTGGGTGAACCGCCGGAAGGAATGACCTGGTATCACAGGAACGGCAATCAGCACGACAACAGCATTGAGAATGCCGCTCTGATTGACCGGCGCGAGCTGGGACGCATAACCGGAGGGCGATCCATGCGGCGGGCTGTCGAGATGGTGGCCCCGGATGGAAATGTGGTTGAGCTTTACACGAGCGCCAGAGAGGCCGCTGCGGCGAATCATATGTCGCTGGCCTGTGTGACCGACCGATGCGAGGGACGCATCAAAAAGCCATTTGCTCTGAACGGGTATACGTTCAGATGGGAAGAACAGGCGCGAAGGCGCAAGAAGAGACGGAGGCCAACATGAATAAACTGATTATCATTGGAAATCTGACCCGCGCTCCTGAGATCCGGGATGTGAACGGGCAAAGCTGCTGCACGTTCACCGTGGCGGTAAACCGCCGCGTGAAGTCCGGCGCGCATCCGCAGGCAGATTATGTGCGGGTGACCGCGTGGGGGCAGCTGGGCGAACACTGCTATAACTATCTGGACAAAGGACGCAAGGTCTGCGTTATCGGTCCGGTATCCGCCTATGGTTACATCGACAATACAGGCGGTGCGCGAGCCAGCCTGGAAATGCGCGCTGACGATGTTGAGTTCCTGACGCCGAAGGGGCAGGAACAGGCAGCGCCTGATGCCGACGCTGTGTCAGGCGAATTTACCGAAGTGGATGATGATGAACTGCCTTTCCCGTAGGAGGTGAACTTGAGTGACTGCGATGGACGTGTTTGAACACTATGCTGCTGGTGAAGATGTGCTGGATGAGATACGAACGAAGATTGAACGCCGCCGCCAGATGGCCAGCGGATGCACATCGCAGTCATTCGACTGCGATGGCGGCAGAAGCAGCGGCGACGCCAGCATGAAGCTGCTGGATTACATGAATAATGTCGCGGCGCTGGAACGTCAGCTGGCCACTGTGGCGCGCAAGCGCGCAAGCGACCGCGCCTGCTGCGTGTATCTGGCCGAGATGCTGCCTGCCCTGCAAGGAAAACTGATGATGCTGCGGTATCTGGATGGAAAGACGATTCGGTCCTGTGCCGAGATTGTACATTACAGCGAAAGTCATGTGCGCAGGCTGCTGAATGACGCAGAAGAACTGTGCCGGCGGATTGAGCTGACGTGGTGGGATGGAATCCATGTACCGGTGACAGTTATCCGGCAGTAGCCCACAGATATGCAATTCAGAGGCGTGGAAATGGCTTCTGATGAGAGTTGACCGGCGGATGTTAGGCGTGGTATTATTAGAATCGCAAATGAAGGGGCGAGCACCTCAGACTTTCTTTTCTGTACGAATGCCATGTATTCTTCCTGCTCTGGACTTTGCAAACCGAAAAGCGCAGTTATCTGCGCTTTTCTTCATTTTTGGGGAGGGGTGAAGATGCGTTACGATAAAAAGCCCGACCCCAGATACAAGACTGCAAAGTGGTATCGGGCGCGTGGGGCTGCACTGGAGCGGGATCATTACATTTGTCAGGATTGTCTTGCGGCGAAACAGCGGGGTGAGCGGCTTCGGCCGCGGACTGCAACTACGGTGCATCATATTGTTCCGGTTAAAGAGCGTCCCGATCTTTGGTTGGATCTGAACAATCTGATTTCGTTGTGTGATCCTTGCCATAATAAGCGCCATCCCGAGAAAGGCAGGGGCGAAGCGCCTGCGCAGACGCCGATCCGCGACGGCGTGCGTGTGGTCAAAGTGTAAAGGAGGCGAACGGTATGGAAAAGAATGAGAATGCGAACAGCATCGGAAAGGGCTTTTTCCCTGATGATGAGCTGGCGGCCAGCCGTTTTGATGCTCTTGCTGCCGAACTGGGGGACCCGGAAAATCTCCGGCCTCAGCATGCGATCATGATCGCCGACGTGGTGCGCAATGAAAAGCTAAAGGAACAGCTGAACGCAGACATTGCCAAGCGGGGTTTGGGCGAGATGGCCCGGAACGGCCGGCAGAGCTACTGGCGGGAAAACAAGAGTGTGAGCCAGTTGATGAAGCTGGTGGACCAGCAGCGCAGGACAATGCAGGCGCTGGGCCTGATCGCCAAGCAGAAGGATCAGTCCTCGGAGAGCGATGATGGAGACGACTTCGACGACTTCTAAGTATATCGAAAGCGTATATGCGTATGCCCGCGGGGCCATCGACGGCACGCTGACAGTCAGCAAAAAGGTGCGGATGGCCTGTGAGCGCTTTTTCCGAGACCTGAAGCGCAGTGAGGAAGATCCGGGCTGGCCATGGATATTTGATCCCGAGAAGGCATGTCGTCCGATCAGGTTTATGGAGACCTATCTGGTGCCTTCGAAGGGCGACTATGATAAATTCGAGCTGCTGGACTGGCAGCGATTTGTTGAGGCAAACCTGTACGGCTGGGTGCATCGCGAGACCGGGGTCCGGCGATTCAATGAAGGACTGATCGTCGTCGGCCGCGGCAACGGCAAATCAACCATGGTTTCGGGCAATGCAGCCTATGGCGTGAGCAAGGATGACGAGCGAGGCGCCGATGTTTATCTGCTGGCCAACTCGAAAGAGCAGGCGAGCATCGTATTCAACGAATGTTCGACGCAGATCAAGAACAGCCGAATCGCATCCTACTTCCGGGTGCTGCGGGATGCGATTTTTTATGATCGCACAAACGGAAGCATCCGTCACCGTGCCAGTGACAGCCGGAAACTGGATGGTCTGAATCCCAGCATGGCGGTGTTTGATGAAATCCACGGATATAAGGATTTTAAGCTGATTAATGTCATCAAGCGTGGCATGAACAAGCGACGCCAGCCGCTTGCGATTTACATTACCACGATGGGAACCGTTCTGGATGGCCCGCTGATGTATTTTTACAGCCTGTTTGCTGACGCCATGATTCCCGGCAAGCTGCGTGAGGATGTGGCAGACAGGATGTTTGCGTTCATCTGCGAGCTGGATGCGGACGATGATATTGAGGATTACACCAAATGGATCAAAGCGAATCCTTCCATCGGCAAGCTGCTTGACCTTGAACAGCTGAAGGCCGACTGGGAGCGATGCAAGCACATTCCCCAGGAGCGTGCTGACTTTATCTGCAAGCAGCTGAATATTTTCACGAACAGCGCGGAAGCGAAGTTCGTCGATTTTGAGGTGCTGCAGCGCAACAACCGCGTGATTGATGAGGCCGGCCTGATCGGCCGCGAATGTTACGGCGGTTTTGACCTTTCGATCACTGAAGACTTCACTGCTGCTGCACTGGAGTTTCCGCTGGAGGATGGCGGGTATTACTGGCTGGGACATACGTGGATCCCCGAGAAGAAGGTTTTGGCGGACAATGAGAAGATTCCCTATTACGAATGGGCAATGCAGGGGCATCTGACCATCGTGCCGGGGGAATATGTCCGCTATGAACTGGTTTATGAATGGTTCCGCGAGGCGGCGAAGAAATACAGCTTGATGAGTATCGGATACGACCCTGCCAACGCAATGCGTCTGGTGCAGAGCATGCAGAGCGTAGGTCTGCCGGTGAGCGTGGTGCGCCAGGGACCATTGACGCTGAACGCGCCGATGAAGAACATGCGTGAAATTCTGCTGGATGGCAAGCTGGTGCACAATAACAATCCGCTGGGCCGCTGGTATCTGGACAACATCAAAATCAAGCAGGGGCGCGATGCCGAGCATGAGAACTGGCTGCCCACGAAGAGCGGGCGATATGCCAAGATCGACGGTTTTGCGGCATTGCTGAATGCCCACGCTGAGCAGATGCGGCTGAATCCCGATAACCGGTATACCGGCGGAGCGGGGATCACCATTATCAACCTTTGAGCAAAACAAAAGCGCAGACGTCTGCGCTTTTGTTTCTTTGCAGGTCATGGAGGGACATGCCATGGGTATTTTCAGAAACATAATGAAGCCGCGGAGCCGCGACCGTCCCGATGAAAAATCGAAGGGCGGCGCCATGATGCCGATCTGGGGGGCGCTGATGGGTGCGAAGGCGCGGGCTGATCTGGTGGGCAGTGAAGCTGTGTATTCAGCGGTAAGCCGCATCAGCAGCACAATCGCCTGTATGCCTCTGCATCTGTACAAGAATCATGAGATCCAGCACGACGATCCGCGGGAACGCTGTCTTGCCTACGCGCCCAACGGATCCATGACGCCATTCAATCTGAAGATGGCGGTGGAGGCGAGCCGGCTGGTACACGGAACCGGTTATGTCATGTGTGTCCCTTCTGAGGATGGCGTTACGCTGGAGCGAATGGATCCGCTGGATCCTTCCAGAGTGCAGCCGCTGCGCAACATTGACACCAATGAAATCTGGTATCAGATTGCCCTGGATGATGGCCGGACGGTTACAGTGCACAACTGCTGGGTGATCGCGCTGCATCATATGAGCACGGACGGTGTGACCGGCATCAGCCCGGTGGAAGTGCTGGGCGGCACGCTGAACTATGACAAGCGAATCCGAGAGGTAAGCCTTGAGCAGCTGGCCGGTTTTTCGGACAGCATCGTGCTGAACTATCCCACCAGCCTGAGCGTCGAAAAACGCAATGAATATACGCAGAGCTTCCTGAAGGCATACAAGGCTAGCCGCGGCCATGTGATCATTCTGGAGGGCGGTGTGACCGCCGAGAAGATTACCGGCAGTATGGTGGACCCGAAGGTGCTTGAGGTGGACAACATCACGAAGCGCAAGGTGGCCAGTGTTTATAATATGCCGCCGCGGATGGTCGGCGACGCCGCCTCTTCCGGTTATTCCACCAGCGAACAGGACACGATGGAATACCTGAAGCTGACGGTTTTGCCGATTGTGAAGCAATGGGAAGAGACGCTGAACCGCAAACTGCTGACCTACCAGGAATTCTGTGACGGGTATTCGTTCCGGTTCGATATGGATGCCCTGCAGCGCGGCGACATCGCCGTCATGGCTGAAAAGCACAGCAAGCTGGTGCGCAGCGGCAGCATGACGCTGAACGAGGCTCGACGGGAAAACGGCTTGCCGCCGGATCCCTATGGCGATCAGCTGTTCGTGAGCCGCGATCTGATCCCGGTGCAGGTGGTAGTGGATCATCCCGAGCTTCTGCTGAGCGGCAAGACGAACGCCGCCTGATAAACAATGCACGCACCGCCCTGCTCAATGGGCGGTGCTGATACTGCCTATAAGGCGAGCTCGCTTGTCCTCCCGGCGGGCGTCCCCTGCCGAACCATGCTTGGGAGTGGCGTGGAAGGTCAGATAAGGGGACTTTTTTTTGTAAGGAGAAAACTATGGAAAACAGACAGTTTTGGAGCTTCCAGCAGAACGGAGAGGCGCGCAGGCTGTATGTGATGGACGAAATCGCCCGCTATGAAAGCTGGTGGGTGGATACGGTGACTGCGAAGCGGTTCACCAGTCAGCTCAACAGCGGCAGCGGTGACGTGCATGTCTTCATCGACAGCCCCGGCGGCGACGCCTTTGCCGGCGCGACCATTTATTCCGCGCTGCGGGAGTACAGTGCCAGCGGCAAGGGCCGTGTAATTGTGTGCATTCAGGGTCTGGCTGCCAGTGCGGCGAGTCTGATCGCCATGGCCGGCGACGAGGTGCGCATCAGCGTAACCGGCACGATCATGATCCACGATCCGTGGAGCGGCGTTCAGGGCAATGCTGACAAGCTGCGTGCCACTGCAAACGTGCTGGATGAGATCCGCGAAGGTCAGATCCGCGCTTACATGGGCAAGAGCGGACTGAGCTACGACGATGTGCTGGCGCTGATCCGCGGCGACGGAACCTACATGAATGCGAAGACGGCCATCGAAAAGGGCTTTGCCGACTGCCTGATGCAGGAGGACGAGGCCGGCGACGGCTGGATCCAGGCGCTGGCCGAGGTTCGCGTGAACAGCTGCGCGAGCCGGGAAGCTGATTATATCAATGCTGCCATCTCTGAGGCGTGCACGGCTGAAACAGCCAGCCTCTGCGACGAAGACGCGATGCGCGCACTGCTGAGTGCATGCATCGCAACCTACTGATCACTGATCTACCAATGGAGGTAAACAACAATGAACACCAACACCGTTCTTTCCATCGAACAGATCCGCGCTCAGCTGGCCGACATCAACAAGCAGGTTGCTTCCTGCCGCAATGCCGGCATTGCCATGGCTGCGGACAAGAATGCCACCACTGCTGAGCTGCAGGCCAAGGCGGCCGAGCTCGAAGGTCTGAAGGCCCGCGCCGACATGCTGCGCACTGCGCTGGATGATGAAACCGAGCGCCAGAGCGGCAATCTGAAGGCCATGAAGAGCGCCACCGACAGCATCCAGAGCGCTGCGGACAAGTTCAAGAGCATGGGCGATTTCTTCTCTGTCGTTGCCCGCGCATCCAACCGCGAGAATCCGCAGGTTGATCCTCGCCTGCAGGATTACATGAATGTGCGCAGTGCAGCCACCGGCCAGAACCTGACCACCGACGCCGAGGGCGGCTATCTGGTGCCCCCGGATTACGCTGCCGGCCTTCTGAACGTGGCACAGAGCGAATCCGTTCTGTTCCCCGAAGTGACCCGCGTGCCGGTGAGCGGCAACCGCCTGATCGTGAACGAGCTGGATCAGGAATCCCGTGAGGACGCCACTGAGGAAATCAAGGGCCGCAACGGCGGTCTGCTGGCCTACTGGATCGGCGAGGCGCAGGATTACACCGCCAGCAAGATGAAGTTCAAGCAGAATCAGACCGACATGAGCAAGCTGACCGGCCTGTGCTATGCCACTGAGGAAATGCTTGAGGATCTGCCTGCCATGAGCAGCTACATTTCCCAGGGCTTTGCGGACGAGTTCACCTTCAAGCTGGACGACGCGATCCTGAACGGCACCGGCAGCGGTATGCCCACCGGTATTCTGAATTCTGCCAACAAGGCGCTGGTGACCATCGCCAAGGAAACCGATCAGGGCGGCGCGACCGTGCTGCTGAACAACATCCTGAAGATGTACAACGCCATGCCGGCCAAGAACCGCGCCCGCGCCAAGTGGTACATCAATCAGGATCTGGAGATTGTGCTGATGCAGCTGATGATGAACGTTGGCGCCACTTCCGAGGGCCCCTTCGGCATGCCGCTGTTCCTGCCCGCAGGCAGCCTGACCAACAGCCCCAACGGCGTGCTGCTGGGCCGCCCGATCGTTCCGATCGAACAGGCCAGCGCGCTGGGTACTCTGGGCGACATCACCCTGCTGGATCTTTCTCAGTACCGCTGGATCGACAAGAGCGGCATCAACGCTCGGACCAGCCTGCATGTCCGCTTCCTGCAGGATGAGACTGCCTTCAAGTTCACTTACCGCGCCGGCGGCAAGCCGATCTGGAGCAACACCATCAAGGCCTACAAGGGCGGCACCGAGCGCAGTCCCTACGTTGCGCTGGCAACCCGCGCATAAGGAGTAAAATGCCATGGCGGATATTGACGGCCTGATTGCATACGGCATCGTGGACGGCGATGTTAATCTGGATGTGCTGGAGCTTTGCCTGAACGCGGCCAAGCGATGGTTCAAGGGCGCAGGCGTGCCGGAGCCCAAAGAGGATGACGCGCTTTATGACCTGGGCGTTTATCAGCTTGCAACGTTCTACTACGAGCGCCGCAGCCCGGATGGCATCAATTTCACCGCGCCTCCGCCTTTTGGCATTCAGGGCATTGTGCTGCAGCTGAAGGATCTGGGGGTGTGATTTATGGCGCATGTAGATCCCGGCGAGCTGAAGTGGAACATCACGATCATCGTACCCGTGATGCGGATTGATGAAAACAATCATTATGTCCGGGGTACGGACCGGCTGATCACCGCGCGCGCGGCTGTGCGCGCGGTGAAGAGTCAGGATACCGTGGACGCCGGAGCTGAGCGCCGGCGGGAGACGCTGCAGTTCATTCTCCGATGGCGCAGCGGGCTGAATACCGCCGCACAGGTGCTGTTCAAAGGGCAGCGGTATGAAGTGGAGAGCGTGGACCCCACGCCCTTTGCCGGCGGCTATATGCGCATCCGCGCGGTGAGCTACGACACGGGAGTGGGTGAGTGAGCATGGGCAATATCAGCCTGAAGACGGATGCTTCCGACATGCGGGAAATTCTCAGCCGCATTGAGGGTGTGGCCAACGTTCCCCAGCGCGCCACCAGGGCGCTGACTGCCGGCGCGTCGGTTGTGCTGCGGTATGCAAAGGGCATCGTGCCTGTGCGCAGCGGCGATCTGAAAAAGAATCTGGGCGTAGGACGGCGCAAGAAAACCCGCGACAGTTATGCGGTGGAAGTGGGCAACTTTCACGCCAACGAACCCTACGCGCCCCATGCCCATCTGGTGGAATACGGTCACGGCGGACCGCATCCTGCGCCGCCGCATCCGTATCTTGAGCCCGCTGCCGAGATGGCTGAGGCCGAAGCGATCGACGCCATCATGGAGGAGCTGACCAAAGGCCTATGACAATTCACCAGCGAATGAAAGAGATCTTCGCGCAGGCTGGAATTCCCGGCTTTTTGCAGGTATGGAAGGCCACCCCGGAATACCCGAAGATCCCGGACAAATACTGCACCTACATCGTGACCACCGAATCAGACGCGCTGTGCGCCGACGATAATGTGCTGATCGGGCAGATGAACGTATATATCCACCTGTACGGCAAGACCGACGTGACGGATGAATACAACCGCCTGACCCGAATCATTGCCGATCAGGAGCACCTGACGCTGATTCCCCGCGCCCACGATCTGGACGACATCCGCGAGGGTGAGTACCAGTATCACCGG
>JAEIGA010009161.1_pt1 | contig 14974 bp, 17 predicted proteins | sample 9270691 | NCBI WGS metagenome assembly JAEIGA01 (sample SAMN17057246, study PRJNA624740) | gut metagenome | biome: biome; isolation source: fecal sample | host: Bos grunniens | place: China: Xizang | collected 2019
ACCTTGTGCTCCTTGTGCACCAGCTTCACCTTGGTCACCCTTAGCACCTTGTGGACCTTGTGCTCCTTGTGCACCAGCTTCACCTTGGTCACCCTTAGCACCTTGTGGACCTTGTGCTCCTTGTGCACCAGCTTCGCCTTGGTCACCCTTAGCACCTTGTGGACCTTGTGCTCCTTGTGCACCAGCTTCACCTTGGTCACCCTTAGCACCTTGTGGACCTTGTGCTCCTTGTGGTCCTACTACTGTTGTACCACTATTAGAATTAATCCAGTCTTCAATTTCTTTAAGTGTATCAAATGCTTCTGATGCACCTGATGTTATACGTTTAACTGCTTCATCAACTATTGATTCAGCATCGATAGTTGTTTGATTAAATATAAAACCTTCTTCATTAACATTAAAAATGTATTTTTCACCTTCAACTAATATTTCATATCCATCAGTCAAAGGATAATATCCTAACTCTGTTTTAAAATCACTAATAAATGTTTTAAATAATTCTAAATCATCAAGTGATTCTATTGTTGGTAAATTTTTAATTTCCCATTTAATATCTTCACCGTTTGGTGTAGACCAAAAATCTATAGGATAAGGTACTTCATTTGTGCTATAAAATGCTTCAGGCATTTTTACTTCCATACCCAAGAAGAAACCATTACTTGATACTTTATCTATTAAATCTTGAAAAGTTGTTACTGTTAGATTAGCATCAAGATATGAACCATTTACATAAAAACTATCTGGTAATTTTACTGCCATATATTTTAATTTATTTTTTTGTTAAAATTATTGTAAAATCAGTTGTTTCTGCAATAGCAACTGGTTTTGTATTATCATTATAATAACTATAGAATTTATATTCATTGCCATTATAAACAACAACTTCATTATCTGATACACATGTTCCAAAATGATTTACACTTGCACCATCTAATAATTGAATGTTATAATTTTCTTCTAAAGTGTATGGGAATAAAAAACAAAGTGGTTGTCTCCATTCTTTCAAATATTTATTCTTTTGAATAGCCGTCATCCCTTGCATATCTGGGTCTGCTGGAAGTGGTACTCTAGCTTTTGCACCTTCTCCAATACAATCAGCAACAGCAACTGAATCATATTCATCAGTTTCCACTTTTGATGCATCAAAATATTGAGTAGTATTTCCAGAATCATATTCTGTTAATCTTACTTTGAATGAACCAAAATAAATAGGTGCCTCTGCTTTTTCCTGATAATTACCAACAATCACCAAATCCATTGAGGGCATTGTTTTACCATTCCATGATGTATCTTCCCACACAAAAACATATTCAATACCATCTTGTGTTTTATTTTCCATGTTTGGATATGTAATTATTGAATTAAATTTAACTGATTCACTTGAAATTATTTCATTTCCATTCATGAAAGTTAAAGTAAATTCTTTTTCTATACGTTCTACATGAATTTCAATATCTTCTGTTATTTTAAGATTTTCATCAATATTTTCACCGTTTATTTTTAACTCACCTATATACCCATTTTCTTCTAATTCATTTAAATAATTTTGAATTATTTCATTATTAATGATAGATGATATTTCAGTTCCATATTCATAAATATCTTCTAAAATTACAGTTTCACCATCAACTACCTTAACATTATAAGTTTTAATAGTATATTCACCATTAACAATTAAATCGTTATTTGGCATTCTATCTGTTTCTGTTACTTGTTGTTCACCTATAAACCAACCGCCAAAATTATATCCCTCTACAGATGTTTCAGGTAATTCAGGTAAAATTAATGTATTATAAGCTAATTCTTTTTCACCAATAATATCATGTTCACCACCACCTATTGTTGCATAAGATAAAACCCAAATATTTGGATTATATATTATTGTTACAATTGCATTATCATTTGCTGGTACTGTTTCATGAGAACTATTAATTTCAATATTATATCCTTCTTCTGCTGGATAATTTTCATTGAAATATTCTTTAATATTTGTTTCATATGGTAACATTACATATTCAATGCCATCAATACCATTAACCGTAACTTTATAATTATTAACTGTTACAATACCTTCAATTAGCATATCATTAGGTTCTACTGTAGAATTTAAAATATCTTCTGATACAGTAAATGTTTTTCCTTCTATTTGAGGTATTAAAGTATTAATAGGTGTTTCATATTCAGCCACAGTTTTATATTCATTACCAAATTGGTCTTTAAATGTAATTGTATAACTGTTTATTTGTGTTGTACAATATACGTTTACATCCATATAAGGCATGATTAAATCTTCTGGTAATCCAATCCATTCAGAAACTGTATAACCAATTTTCTCATAAACAATTGGTTGTATTTTTTCCCCATAAAGAATAGAATTTGATTCCAATAATATATCATCAACATAATAAGATAATATATAACTATTTGTTGTTCTGTTAGTTAAATATTTAACATTAAATGCTGGCATTGTTTTACCAGTAAAGACTTCATTTGTATCAGCATTATAACCTTCCCAATTAGAGTATGTATAACCACTTTTCTTTGGTAAAGATTTAACTGATATAGTAGCACCATAATTTAATGTTAAAGAACTTAATGTTTCAAATTCTTCACCATCTACCATAACATGGTAAGATAAGTTATATTGATTAATATCAAAATTAGCATTAAATGTTAAATTTGATGTTACAATCTCTGGAATGTCATTATCCCATCCTTTAAATGTATAACCTTCTTTTTCTGGTGTAATTGGAACTATAAGTGTTTCACCATATAAATATTCATTAACAATTGGTCCTTCTTCATAACCATTCCATGTAACAATATAAACTATCACTTTAAATGTACCTTTGAAAGTTGTATGTTCTGTTACATAATTATTTACAGATGGTTCCCATCCTAAAAATTCATAACCGTCTTTTTTAGTTGAAGGAATAACTGAAGGTTTTGACTTATAAGGTATTGCATAAGAAGATATAACTTCTTCAACACCATCAACTACAAATACAAATGATATATTGCATTCATAATTAGCAGTTAATGTTAAACTCTTTGATGGCATAAGACTACCTTCACTGTATTGAGTGCTACCTGCAAACCATCCTTTGAAAGTTCTACCATCTTTTTCTGCATTAACTGTGAATGGAATAGGGTCACCACTTTTTAAAGATTCTTGGTAAACAACTACACCATCAATAACAAACTTAAGAGTATACTTAGTTTCAGGAACTTCACCTCCACCCCCAAGTCCTATTACAGTCATAGGCTTCATATATTCTTCCACTGGCAAATCACAAAGGTCTACAATCATAGCACCCCAATGATACATCTCTTCAACTCTATTATCTTGTTCTAAAGTTATGCCGCTTTCTGGACGTACAACCATTTCTCGTGGGTCGTTAATATATGACATATTATAAATTTAATTTTATTATTCTATATATAATTAACTTATATAATATAATAAATATAATATATTAAATATAGTTATTATATAAAATTATTAGAATATTATTATTTTTATATAAATAGGTTTTATCAATGAAAAATAAATTGTTTATAAAAAATAAAAAACCACTTTAATAAGTGGTTTAAAAACTAATATATTATTTATTTTTTTAAAATTAATATTTTAGAATATTCTTTATCCCAAACTTTGGTTTTATATTTATATTCAATTTTATCTATTAATTCTTTTTTATTAAATTCTGTAATTGTCGGTTTTTCTAACCCATAATGATTTATGTTAATATAAGCTAACACACAAATCAAAGCATCACAGGCATCATAGTTTTCTTTTTTTAATTCATTATGTTTATTTAAAACCCATTCTATCGGTGTTTCTTTATACAATTCATTAACCATATTCATCATTACATTTTTCTTATCAATATCAAATGGATAAGAACCAAATAAAACAATATTATTATCTTTAAATGCTTTGTCAATATGTTTTACACTATATTCTTCACCCTTTTTATTATATTTTCTAATTGAAATTAATTCTGGAAAAGAATATGTTCGAGCATCATATGATGATATAAAATTTGGTACAATACCAATATTTCTATATATTGACTCTGAAATCATCCCATTAAATCTCAATAATGTAGCGACTGTATTAACATTATTAGAACTTAATAATGGTTCTTCAATAATAACATCTGTTATAGGATATTTTTGTTTAATTTCTTTAATAAATTCATCTTCAAAAATTTGTTTTTTAATAAACAAAGATTCAATACCCTTTATTTTACTTGAAACTTTAGGGGTTTTATGACCTAAATATAAAATTTCTGGTTTATTATTACCATTATCTTTAACCACACAAACACCTAAACAAGATGTACTAATATCTAAGCCTAAAATATAACGTGGATATATAATTTCTTTATTTTCTTCCATTAAATTAAATGTTTAATAAAACATAATTAAAATTTAAAAATAATCAATATATTGTTTGTTTTTTTGTTAAAAAAATTGTATATTTGTGGAAAAAAATTATGTCTAAACATACTATAACTATTACTGATGAAAATCTATATAATGAAATTGTTGAATTTTGTAGATTAAACAATGAAAAAATAGGAAATTTTTGTCAAGAATTAATAAAAAAACAATTTTTAATAGAAAAATATGGGGATACTCCATTTTTAAAAAACAAAATCCCTAAATCTGAACCTTCTAAAATTGAAACACAAAAATTAACTTCTTTTCAAATAGAAAAAGTTAAAGAAGACAATGAAAAAGAAATAGAAGAAATTAAAATAGAAAAAAAATCGAAAATAAGACGTTTATGAATAAAAAAGTAGATATTGGCCAAAACGCTAAAGTTGTAGTAAAATGGAATGTTCATCAATCAAATTATTCCAAAGAAAAGGAAAATAGTATTATTTCACTCATGTCTCAAAAATACAATATTCCAGAAAAGAATATAAGAGTAGAAACAAATTATAGTACTATTGATAGTTATGGCGTAATTTCAAATTCTGAAACTCAAAATATTTATGACCCTAGATTTCAACAAGAGTTAATGAAACAATTCATAGAAATCAATAAAATTGAAAATGTTGATTTTGATGAAATTATTAAAATTGATTCTCAAATAAATTCATTAATTAATTATGATGTTTATGATAAAAGTAAACGTTATTCAATTAAATGGGTTAAATGGAGTAACTTTTTATCTTATGGTCCTGATAATTATTTTGATTTTACAACACTTAATGGTTTAGTACTTTTAAATGGTGAACCTGCCAATAAAAGTGGAAAATCTACATTTGCTTACGATTTGTTACATTTTCTTTTATTTGGAAAAACAAACACTAATAAAGCAAAGACATTAGGAGAATTATTTAATAATTACTTACCTGAAACAAGAACAATTGATGTTGAAGGATGTATTAATATTGATGGGGAAGATTATATAATTCGTCGTAATTTAACAAGACCTGCTCCTGGGAAAAAAACTAAAACAATTTCTAATAAAGTTGAATATTTTAGACTTGATGAACAAGGAAATGAAATTATTCTTCCAGAAAATAATGAAGCAGGTGCATCCACAACTGCAACAAGTAAAATTATTAAAGATGCTCTTGGTAATGAAAGTGATTTTGATTTAATTATTTCTGCTAATGCAAAGGATTTAGATTCATTAATTACTTTAACTGAAACTGAAAAAGGTAGATTATTGTCTAGATGGATAGGTCTTTCTGTTATAGAAGATAAGGATACTAAAGCAAGAGAAAAATGGAATAAAGAAATTTCAGTGGGACGTTATTCAGATATGTATAATAGCGCTAATCTTGAAAATGAAATTCAAACATTAACAGAAAATAATATTGAATATGAAAGTGCTATTCAAAAAAATATTATAAAAATTAATTCATGTATTGAACAAATTACTTCATTTAATAAAAACAGAGATTCATTATTATCTGCTAAACCTATTATTGATGAAAATCTAATAAAAATAGATGTTACTACTTTAAAAAACAGTATTCAAGGGTTAATTGATGATGGTAAAAGAAAAACTATTGAATCTGAAAATATAACTAAAGAAATTGAAAGTATTGGTAATATAGATTATTCTGAGGAAGAATATATAAAATTAAATAAAGAAAATAATTCTTTAATTAGTGCAATGGCAGAATTAAGAGTAGAAATTACTAATCTAAAAAATACTAATATTGCATTAAGTAATTCTGAATATTGTCCAACTTGTCATAGAAAATTAGAAGGGGTAGATAATTCAAAACAAATACAAGAAAACGAAGTTCTTATTAAAGAAAAAACAACTAATGGATTAAAATATAAAAACAGAAGTGAAGAAATCAATACTTTAATGAAAGATATTGAAGAGAAAAGAATTTTGTTTAAAAAGAAAAATCAATTAGAACTTAAGTTAGCAGCTATTACTACTGAAATTACTTCAAAACGTCTTGAATATAAAGAAAAAAATCAATTATTAAAAGAAATTGAAAAAAATATTGAAGCAATTACAATTAATAGTAAAATTGATGCTGATATTAACATGATTAATGCATCTATTTCAACAGAAGAAAAAATTAAACAAAATCTTGAACGAGAAAATATTTCATATACTGAAGAAATAAGTAAAAATAAAGAATTAATTTCTTTAAGAAAAAGTTATCTATTAAAAATTAGTGAAGAAAGAAAAATAGAACGTAATTGGAAATTGTATCTTCAAATGATTGGTAAAGATGGTATTAGTAAAATGATATTAAAAAATACATTACCTATCATTAATAATGAATTGGATAGACTTCTTGGTGATGTTTGTGATTTTAAAGTGGAAATTACAATGAACGAAAAAAATGATATTGAGTTTTTACTTGTTAGAGATGGAATAGTCACTAAATTATCAGCAGCATCAGGTTTAGAAAAGACTCAATCAGCTTTAGCACTACGTGTAGTTCTTGGTAACATGTCTAAACTATCTAGACCACCATTTATTTTATTAGATGAAGTATTAGGAACTGTTGCAAAAGAAAATTATGATGATATGAAAAAATTATATGATAAAATTGTAACATACTATGATTTTATTCTTCATATATGTCATATTGATTTAGATTGGTATAATACAGGAAATATAGTAACCATTAAAAAAGAAAATAATATATCATGCTTAAAATAAAAAAGAAAAAACATTAATTTTTTAAATGTTAAAAAAGAATAAAGTTGTTAGTGATTATGATTTAAGTTCTCAAATATATTTCAAAGAAATAAGTAAATTTAAATCGTTATCTTTAGAAGAAGAACAAACATTATGGGAAAAATGGAAAAAAAATAATGATATTAAATCTAAAGAAAAATTAATAACATCAAATTTAAAGTTTGTTGCTAGTATTGCAAAATCATTTCAAGGCAGAGGATTGTCTTATTCAGATTTAGTTGCTGAAGGTAATTGTGGACTTCTAAGAGCATTTGATAAATTTGATTATAAAAAAGGATATAAAACTATTAGTTATTCAGTTTGGTGGATAAGACAATCTATATTGGAAGCAATTAAAGAAAGAAATGGTATAGATGGCGATGAATTACCTACTGATAATGAAAAAACATCAGAAGAAAATGATGATATTATAATAACAAATAATAATAGTCAAAATTTTATTGATATTGAAAATACTCAAGTATTAAATGAAGAAATTAAAAATATTACTCATACTTTAATTAACAATTTGAATCTAAGAGAACAAAATATTATTAAAAAATATTTTGGTATAAATTGCGAAAGTAAAACTCTTGAAGAAATTGGACTCGAATTAAATTTAACTAAAGAAAGAGTAAGACAAATAAAAGAAAAAACTTTAAAAAAGTTAAGAGCAGAAGTTCTATCAAAATCAATAACATCTGATATTTATAAATAATGAAATAAAAAAATAATTAATTATGGCAAAAAAAGTTACTAAAAAAGAACTATTAGAAAATAATAATGAAAATATTGTTAAAGAAATCGAAATTGAAGATATTAAAACTGATATTAATGAAATTGAAAAATCACTTGATAATGTTGATATGACAATTTCTTCTAAGTCAGAAGAAAATATTAAAAAAATTGAAGAGGAAATAGTTCAAAATTTACAAAACATTAATGAAATTAATGAAAAAGTTAAAGAATTAGATATTAATACTAATGAATTTAATGAGAAGTTAAATACTTCAAATCCACAAGAAATGGAAAAACTTATCAAAGAAGAAATATCTAAAGTTCAAACAATTAAAAAAGGAATTGAAAAAATAAATAAAATACCCGTAAATTCTAGTTGTATGACAAATTGGTGGAATGGTATGGGTTATGATTTTTAATTAAAACATATATTAAAATGAAAAATGATGTAACACGCAATATGCTTAATAAGATTAGACTTATTAAGGAGGAAGAAGCAAAAAAACAAGGTGAAAACAAGGGGGATGCAATTGCTATTACTGATGAACCAAAATTTGGGCAAAATGTATTAACTTCACAAATTCAACAATTTAGGTCATCTGTTGAAAGTGGTGCTCAATTTTCAAAAGTTAATCCTGAAAATGTAAGTGAATGTCCACTAATTTATATGCCAAGTAATGGTAATCTTATTTTCAGTGGTACAATACCTTGTTTAAATAATCTTAAGTGGCAATTTGTTTTAAAAACAAGTACTGGAAATGGTTGTTTTTTATGGTCTGAAGGTTTAATCCTTAATAAGGATAATATTCAAATTTTAAATAAGTTGTATGGATTTTATTTGAATTGGCGCGAAGAATGGCAAATGGAATCTGCTGATTTAGAACGCATGGTGCAGAATATACAAAATAAATAAAAAATTCATATATTATATATAAAATCCACCTATTAAGGTGGATTTTTTATTATTAATAAACTATTTATCTATAACTAAAAACGTGTCAATTATATGGCAAAAAAAGTAATTATAAATGAAAGTACATTAAAGAAGATAATTAATAATCAGATTTTAAATGAATCTGAATTATCCAAGAATGATGTTTCTGTAATTATAAAAGATACTATCAAAAATGATAGAGAAGTAAAAAAAGAGATTGAAAAACAGGTTAAAGATTTGGTTGCTAAAACCGTAAATACTCTTTTTAGAACATTATGGCAACGTCGAAATTTTTATGAAGATGAAATAAAAAAATAAAAAATATGGCAGAGCACAAAGAAATGACTAGATATGCTTTTATCTCTCATATAGAAGATTATTTAAAGCAATTATTAAAGGACCCACTCCATGCTGATACTGATGAATTTTTAAAGTATCATGGTTTAAATAGTCCTGATGTCTTATCTTTGTTATTAAAACGTTCAAACCCTGAAGATGAAAATAGTTCCATTATTATTAAAAATGTAAAAATTAAAAATAATGGTTTTGATGATAATGGAAAAAGACTTAAAGATAGTTTTATTGTTACATATAAAATACCAAGAAAAGATTACAATAAAAAGATGAGAAATCTTTACATTAATCTTTTTGAAAGTAATATTATAGAAAACAGTCCATTAAATGAAGAAGGCGAAGGTGGTGGTGCTACAAGTGCTAATGCATCTGGACAATATACAACACCTTTATTCGGTGGACCAATCAAAAGAAAAACCATGTATATTACTCAAGAACAAGAGGAATATATTAAAAATATGATTGAAGAAGAAACTATTATAAATACCGCATTTGGTGATTTTGGTTACGATGCTCCTATTGGTGACGGTAAAAAGAATAAAAATAATAAATTCTTCAAGGATGCAAATGACCATAAAAATATAATGAAAAAAAGTTGGACTAATGAAAAATAATATTAAAATGTATGGTCAAGAATTTGATTTAGGTGTAATTAATGATATAAATAATATCAATGAAAAATTAGAAAACGAAAAAGACCCTGAAGAAATTCTAAAACTAAGAATGCAACGTTTATACAGAGGTATGGAAATGAATACTAGTATATATAAAAGAAATTATAGGAATTATTTTCCTTATTAATTAATTTAGAAAAAAATAATTTTTAATTAAAAATAACTCAAAACATGGAAAAAACAATAACTGTTAAAGCATTAAAAAATCTTATCAAGGAAAGTTCTAACGAGTTCAAGGCAAAACTTGGTCCAAATGTTGAAAGTGAAGATAAGAAAAACAACGGTAAGGCTTACAGTGATGCTAAAAAAAGAGCAAAAGAATATGATGGTGGACTTGCCAAAGAAATTGGTGAAGATAAACCTAAATATGAAAAACATGACGGAAATAAGACAACACTTGATTATTGTCCTGAAAATGCAAACGATGATTATAAAAAACGTGTACATGCACAAGTAAAAGGTTATACATCAGTTGCTGAAATGGAAAATGGTATTGAAAAGTGTGGTGATTTTTCTAATAATGACAACATCTATCAAGGTATTAAAAAAACAGGAAAGAAAATGCATGACAATGAAGCTGCATTTAAAAAGACTGGACTACAAGCTAGAGAGATGCCTGAAAAAACTTTTACTAGAGGTGAAATGTATGAAAGTAAGGAAGGTGTTGATATGAGAAATATTATTAATAGTCTTAAATCTAAATCTGACATTTCTAAACCAAAATTAAAAGAAAATGTAAACTTAAAAACAATCATTTTCAAAAAAACTCATTTCTTAAATGAAGAACATATGATTTCAAGAATTCCTGATGAATTCAAAAATAATGGTGAACAATTTAAGATGAAAGATAAAAACGGTACAGAATTTATTATTGAATGGAATAACAACAAAGCTTATATTCTTTCACATGAAAATAAACAAAAAATAAATGAAGAATTTAATAAATTCCATAAAATAGTGAATTTTAAACATGTAGAAAATGAAACTAATAAAAATATTCGTTTACAAGAAGATGGTAATGTAAATAGAATGTTAAAAATAATGAGAAATATTAATAAATTAGAAGATTAATAATGTCAGAGAAAGAACAACAAGATAAAACCCCAATTATAATTGATAATTCGGACAAAATGCTTGGGTGGATTGGAAAAGCATTAGAATTGGTTAAAAATTATGGTATAACGAAAGTATTAACAACTGCATTATTAATTGCTATTTTAATTATTTTCTTTTATTTATTATTCAATCCAAATGTTGCATTTGATATTTATGATAAATGGAGAACTATCAAACATAATGAATTGATGGATTTAAGAATGCAAAATGCACCTAAAATTCAAACACTAATTGATAGATTAACATTTAGAACTGATGCTTCTAGAACTATGATTCTTGAATTACACAATGGTAGTGATGGTGTTGGAGGGTTACCTTTTACAAAATGTTCTGCAACCTATGAAAGTTTAAACATTGGAACACACCCTGCATCTTCTCAATATCAAAATCAAAATATGAGTTTAATACCATTTGCAACTTTTATTTTTGAAAAAGGATATTGGTGTGGTAATACAGATGATTTACAAAAAATTGACAGAGGTCTATATTATAAAATGAAATCAAATAATACAGAACATTTTTCAGCATGTGTTATTGAAGGAATTGATAAACCTTTAGCAATATTAATTGTTTCTTTTGACCACACACCAGATATTGGACATGATTGTACTAAAGTAAGAGAAAACATTAGACATGTTGCAATGGAAATCGCAGTTCATCTTGAAGTTGAAAAAATAATGAAAACTGAAACCACTAATTAATTTTAGTGGTTTTTTTATTGCTTTTTTGATAAAAATATTGTATATTTAAAATATATTAATTATTTTAACTATGGATATTAAAAATAGAATTAAACGAATCTCTCCTTATTTCAAGGAGATGCAAATTGTTCCAGTTGATGATGAACAAATGATTTATGTTCTTGTTAATTTCCCTAAAAATTGGGTGGTTGATGAAGATATAATTGAAACAAAATATAATACTAGTATTGAACTTGGTGAAACGCCTGAACATTATTATTTCTTTACTGAAATTGAAAATGAAAGTTCTATCTTTGATGCTATTGAATATACTATTGAAAAAATGAAAGATGCATTTGAAAGAGCTAAATTACTTACAGAAAAAGTTAATGAATTAAAAGAAATTTTTCAAAATGAAAATAACACACTTGAAGAATTACGTAACTTATCATTTAACTACAAAAAGAATGATATTTCTTTATTAGAAACAGATGATTTAACTTTAGCAAATGTAGTAAAAACTACTAACGAAAACGAATTAATTACTGATACCGTTCAAGAAACTCCTAAAAACGAAACAGAAAAAATATCTAAAAAAAATAATAAACAAAAATAAATTTAAAATTTATGAGTTATTGGTTAATTTTATTTATATATATATTATCTGTGTATGGGCTTTCTAATATGATGGTTTTTGGTACTGGTCCATTTAAAATTTTTGAAAAAATTAGAACATGGAGTTTATATATATCTGAACATTTTTCAAGTTTATTCTCTTGTATGATGTGTTTACCAGCAAATGTTGGATGGATTATATCATTAATAGATTGGTTCTTATTATCACAAATTACTTTAACACCATTTAATTTATTATTATACGGAACTAATTTATGGTATATAGCTTTAATTGGAGATTGTTGCTTTACAAGTGGTATTGTATGGATTTTACATAATGTTGAATTATTTTTTGAAAATATAGGTGGTGGAAATATATCTCAAGATGACACAAATAATGATACAATAGAATTACACGATTAACATGGGATTTTTAGAAGATAAAGAACTTAATAGTTTAAAAAATGAAATAAAAGCTAAAAATATTGCTGTTGAAGCCGATAAATATTCTTATGAATTACAACTTTTAAATGGTTTAGGCGAAGAAATAAAAAATACACTAAATAATCCACCAAAGCCAAGTCTAATGACTAAGTTAAAAATAAAAATTGCACGTTGGAAAAAAATTATTCAAGAAAAAAACAAATGGAGACTTTATTAAGTCTCCATTTTTTTTAATTAAAAAATACTGGTAAAAATTGTAACTGATTTTCTATTATAAAATAATATGGTATTAAGTTATAATATATTTCAGTTAATTTTAAAATAATTTTATACATAACTTCATATTTTAATTATTTTTTTATTTCATATAAAAAGTTGTTCCTTTCATTTGTATTTTTGATTTAGGCCATCCAGTTAACTCCATAAGTTCCTTTTCTAATTGTTTTCTTTTTTCACTTACAGCACTATAATCTCCTATAAATAACACTTGTTTTATTTTATCTCGTTTAACCCATTCTTCAAGTTTATTGTAAAATCTTACAGCGTCACTTGGAATTTTACAAAATATTAAATCAATATGACCATCATCATGTTTTACAACTATCTTATTCTTATATATTAAAACTCTCCTATAATCATAATAAAATTCACTGTTTGAAATAATATTATCATATATCCATATAAATGTTTTCCTCTCTGAACGATTGTCATATCCAAAAACCCAAAAAGTTTCTTCAATATAATACCTAAATTTATCTAAAATATTCCAACCTTCAATATTAGTCTTTTGTTCCACAAGTTTTCCATATTCATTCCTTAACCTCGAAACTTCATTTGTTTTTTCAATTAAAATATATTCATCAATGGAATTTTCTAAATAATCATTACCTCTTATTAATGTTGGAAATATAATATTTTTGTTTTCATTTTTTAATTGCTCAAAAACTTCATACGCTTCCTCAGATGTCCTATATTTACCAATAAACTTTTTTTGTTTTCCATTCAAACATGATATTATTTTATATTCACATTCAGATAACTTTTTTCTCCCTCTATTTTTTTTAGGTAAATTCTTCTTTTTATTTCGCTTATAATAATTAATTTTTCTACCACATTTTTTGGGACGTCCAACTTTTTTCTTCTTTTTCTTTTTTAATTTCTCTTTTTCCTTTTTTAACTTTTTTTTAAGTTTTTCTTCCTCTCTGCGTTTTGCTTCTCTTAATAATCTCCTCTCTTTTGCTTTTCGTCTTCTCTTAAAATAACGCTCTAATCCTATTTTTAAACGTTTTGATAACCTTTTTCGACGCCTTATTTCTTTTTTTGATAATACTTTTTCTTCCTTTTTTTCCATAATTTGTTTTTGTAAAAATATATTTGTATATTTGTAATAAATATAACGAAAATAACTTAAATAATAAATAATTTAATATAATTATGGCAAAATATTTTGATGCATTAGAAGAAATTGAAGAAATTGTAACGGAAATTGCTAATGAATTGGGTCTTGCTCAATATGGTGTGGATTTTCAAGCATTAGGAGTAAAAAAGGCAAAGGAAGTATGTAAAGTAATTAAAGCTAATGAACTAGCAGAACATATTTCTAAACGTGAAGACCTTGTTTTTGTAATTTATTATGAAGATGCTTTTGAAATGGTTGATTATAATACAAAATATATGTGGTTGAAAATGGCAATGGATACTGTTTCATATGATTTAGAAAAAGGTAAAATTAATATTGGTGGTCCTATTATTTCAGTACCACTTGGTTTTGCGGAAAAATATGGACAAGAAGCAATTGATTCAGCAAAATTAGGATTGTATACAATTGCTCAAATTACTGAAAGAAAAGCAAATAAGAAAAATAAAAAATAAAAGGGGAGTTTAACTCCCCTTATTTTGTTTTATCTTAAATAAGATTAAAATTCCCCACAATCAAATATTGCATTTGTATAATCAATAGTATATTTAGTACCTGTTTTAGTTGCATTTACTCCAGTGAAACCTGAAATAGATATTGTTTGTACCGCACTATTAGTTGCTCCAGATAAACCTTCTAAAACTACTAATCTTGATTCTACATCATCAACATCATCTTGTACAACCTTAATTGCAGCAACTGTATCAGCAGAAGTTGCATAATTAGCAAACTTACCATCTACAGCATTAATTGCAGCAACTGTATCAGCAGAAGTTGCATAACTAGCAAACTTATCATCTACAACCTTAATTGCAGCAACTGTAG
>JAEIGA010009162.1_pt1 | contig 14973 bp, 12 predicted proteins | sample 9270691 | NCBI WGS metagenome assembly JAEIGA01 (sample SAMN17057246, study PRJNA624740) | gut metagenome | biome: biome; isolation source: fecal sample | host: Bos grunniens | place: China: Xizang | collected 2019
AAAGTGCATCTCTATGAACGTGCAAATTATCCGGAGTATTTTACCGCACCGGCAGAGTATAGTAGTACGTTTTTTAATTGTACAGGATTGACCGATTATAGTTCTATTCCTGCTGAATGGAGATAAATCATACTATTCAATAAATTGGTTTGAATCTCCCTGTCTTCGTTGTAAGGCAGGGAGATTTTTTTTACCGCTGGGAAAAGGAATTTCTGTCTGGTGGGTTTTAATGGGTTTCACACCCGATTATTGGAACATTCCGGGCGTATGTTTGCAGTATAAATTGATTTTAATACGAGTTTATTTGGTCGGTTTAAAAATAATCACTATATTTGTAGTACGATAAGTGAGGGACTTGTCGATACTTCAACGATTGATAAACCCGGCGACCCTGGCCACAATGTTTTTAAGTATGAAAGATAAGGTACAGAAGTACAATGAAACCGTAGTGGGTTTCGTTGAAAAGAAGATGCAGCAGTATCAGCAGAAAATCGTTGCGGATTTCAATGATATGGAAACTAATTTCCAACAATTCTTCATTGTCAAGGCACATGCACATTATGTCAATTGTGGCATAGTCAAAGCTCTTGAACCTTGGTTGGATTGTTTTTCCTTTGGCGAAGTGGAGAAAATGACCGAGGCCAACTTCTATGACTACCTTAATGAACAGGAACGAAGTATCATGGATTCCCTGGATAAATGGGAGCGTAAGATGATGACCGAAAGTCCTTATATCTGTTCGACCAATCCACTGAACAATATGAGCTATCACTTCGACAGAGAGGTTACACAACAGATGTTTGTCATTCTCAAGAGTTGTCTGAACAGTATCCGAACCATCAAAACGGGTATCTGACGGTCAGGGCAAATAATGCCCTGTGCCATTTCTGTAATATCTACTACGGTAGGTAATTTATAAGTTTAAAGTTTTATTTCTTTATTTTTATATGGAAAAATACAAGGATTTTACCCGCCTTTTCCCGGTACAGAAAACCCTTCGCATGGGTTTGGTGCCGGTGGGGCGCACTCTCGACAATATCCAGCGTAACGAAGTCCTTCAGGGTGACGAGCAACTGGCCAGTAATTTTTCATTGGTCAAGCCTCTTTTGGATAAATATCACAAACATATCATCGAAGTTGTTTTGGGTGGCCTTACATTGGATAACGGACTCTTGGCCGAATATGCCGCTCTGCTGGAACATAAGCACGAAAAAGGGGTCGATAAGTCTATTGTCAAAATACAAGATACATTGTGTTCGTATATTGCAAAGGCTTTCTCTGCCTATCCGGATTTTCATAAGTTATGGAAAAAAGAAATGTTTACCGAGCTGATGCCGGCATTTCTGCAAGATGCCGACGAACGTAATGCGGTAGCTGCTTTTGCTAACCATGTCGGTTATTTTACAGATTACAATAACGTCCGTAAGAATATCTACGATGCCAAGTCCCGTAACGGGGCGGTGGCGGCACGTATCGTATGCGACAACTTTCCGTTGTTCGTGTATAATTGTAAGATTATCAATAAAATTCTCCAGAATCCGGTGTATGCCGGATTGCGGGACGATATGGCAATAATTTACTCTTCATTCGAAGAGTATCTCAATGTGGGCTGTTTGGAAGAGATGTTCCAAATCAGATATTTTACCCGTATGCTCTGTCAATCACAACTGGATGTCTATAATATGATATTGGGTGGCAAGACCGTTTCACCGGAGGCCAAACTGAAAGGACTGAACGAGTGCATCAATATCTTCAATTCCCGCAACCCGAAAGAACTCAGACTACCGAAACTCATGAAGATGAAGAAAATGATTCTTTCAGACAAGGTAGTCCTGTCATGGTTGCCCGAAAAGTTCGAGTCAGACAATGCCCTACTTGAAGCAATGGCTGAAGCCAGAGATGATTTCTATACCCATGCGTTCGGGCAAGAAGGGTTGATGCATTTGGTTGGGGAGTTGGCTTCGTTTGACTGGAAAGGTATCTATATCCATAAAAAGAACATTAACAACCTGTCCAATATGGTTTTCGGCAGATGGTCATTGATGGCGGCTGCCTTGATTGATGCCGAGAAAAAGAATGTACGTCGCACCAGACGCATGAATGACGATGATGTCATGGTCAAGGCCGAATCTCTATATAAGAAACATAATAGTTTCTCCATCAGGCAGATTGTGGATGCCATCATGGATTATGATGAAGCAGCCGGAAAGACTTTTACCGATTGGCTGGCAAAAGGTCGTGAAAACGCCGCTTTTGTCAGATTCAAGACGGCGGCACGCAAAGCGGGCGAGGTGCTTGATTATGTCTATCCGCAACATAAATCGTTGATGAACGATACCAAGGCTGTTGCATTGATTAAAGATTTGGCGGATGCAATGATAGCTTTGAAGAATCTTTCCAGACTGTTCATGATGGACGGTTCTGAACAGGAGATGGATTCATCGTTCTATGACCGTCTGTTGCCTTTATACGAAAATCTTAGCAACATCAATCCTCTGTATAACATGGTGCGTAATTATTTGACTCGCAAACCTTATAGCGGAGATAAGATGAAGCTGAATTTCAACTATATCAACTTCATGAGCGGTTGGGATTCCGATAAGGTCAGAGAGTATGGCAGCATGCTGTTGCGCAAGGATGGCGCAGTCTATCTTGCCGTATTACAGAAAGGATTGAAGCTCTCTTTGGATGATTGGGAAACAACTGGGGAGGGTGGTTGTTATGAACGGGTGTGCTATAAGCAGATGGTAGGTGCCTTCAAAATGCTGCCCAAGATGTTTTTCTCGGACAAGTGGATGCGCGAAGGCAAGTGTATTCCAGGAGATGACATCATCAGAGGGTATGCGGCACGCAGACACCTCAAGGGCGAAACCTTTGACTTGGATTTCTGTCACCGACTGATTGATTACTTCAAACATTGCTGCATGTTGGTACCTGCCTGGCAGTGCTATCACCTCAAGTTCTCGGATACATCCACCTATCAGGATATATCACAGTTCTATAATGAACTCGAAAAGCAGACTTACAGTATTTCCTTCCGGCCGGTGTCAGCGGCGGTAGTGGATGAGTGTGTGGAACAGGGTCAGATATATCTTTTCCGTATCCATAACCGTGACTTATCTGCATATTCCAAGGGCAAGAAACAGTTGCAGACTCTATATTACCAGATGCTGCTGGATGAGCGCAACTTGAATGACCTGGTTATCAAATTGAATGGGGGAGCGGAAATGTATTTCCGTAAGGCAAGCATCAAGCCGGACAAGCCTACACACCCGGCAGGGGTGCCGATGGCAAATAAGAATCCGTTGAGCAACCGTAAAGAGGCGGTGTTCGATTATCCGTTGATGAAAGACAACCGGTACACCAAAGATACGTTCCATTTCCATTTTCCGGTGACTATCAACTGCAACAGCGGTTCCTTTGCCAATGTCAACCAGATGGCAAATAAATTTATCCGTAAGACGGAAGACCTTCATATCATCGGCATCAACCGGGGTGAGCGGAACCTTATCTATGTGACGGTCATCAACCCGCAAGGGCAGATAGTTGAACAGTTCTCCTTGAATGTCATCGTGAACGAGAACCGGAAGGGTAAATACCGTACGGACTATCACGAACTGTTGACACGCCGTGAAAACGAACGTGCCGAAGCCCGTGAGAGCTGGATGACAGTCAAGAATATCTCTGACCTCAAGGAAGGGTACTTGAGTGCGGCATTACATAAGGTCGTGGGGCTGCTGGGCAAATACAATGCGGTCATTGCCATCGAAGAGCTGGACAAACATTTCAAGAACAGTCGCAAGCATATCGAGCACGAGATTTACAACAAGTTCGAGGAGATGCTCATCAATAAGTTGAACTACCTGACGGACAAGTCAAGGGATGTGCTCGAAACGGGCGGTATCCTTCGGGGGATACAGCTGACCGGCAAGGCGGACGAGATGGGTGACTATACCCGTCAGAACGGTATCGTGTTCCGGGTACCTACTTGGTATATCGGCATGACGTGTCCGGTAACGGGATTCATCAACTTTCTCAAGCCCAAATATACCAATATAAAGGAAGCTAGGGAATTCTTCAGCAAGATGGATGACATCCGTTACAATGCAGATAAAAGTTGGTTTGAGTTCGATATTGATTACGATAATTTTACGGACAAGGCGGCAGAGGGTCGCAAGCGTTGGACGGTCTGTACAGCCGGCTCCCGTATATATAAGGGTAAACCCGTGGAGCTGACTCCCGAAATGTTCAACCTCTTCAACAGGTACGGCATTCAGGTGGGGGCGGATTTGAAGGGACAGATTGTTGAGCATGATTCAAGGGATTTCTTCGAATCATTGATGCAGCTGTTCAGCCTGGCCTTACAGATGCGTAATATGGCAGAGGGGGTAGATTACCTGGTATCACCAGTCAAGGATAAAGATGGTGGGGTATTCGTCAGTGCAAAGGACAATATCAGTTTGCCGGGTTGTGTCGATGCCAACGATGCCTTCAATATTGCCCGCAAGGGACTGATGTTCGTGCGGCAGATAAGGCAGAGCACCGATGATTGGGTCAAGCTGACCGTCAGCAATGCTGAATGGATGCAGTTTGTACAACAGTAAGCATAACGGGGAGCAATACGCTCCCTACTTATAAATATCTACTACAGTAGGTTCATAGAGTTCCCAAAAGCTGATAGTAAATACCTACTACGGTAGGTATCCGACAGGTGGTTCTATTTAATTTCAATACCTACTATGGTAGGTTATTAAAAAAATAAGTCAATATCTACTACAGTAGGTTTTAATTCGTTAATCAGTATGTGGCAGAATATCTACTATGTGTAGGTAGTTATACCTCTTTTTTTGTTGTGATGGGTCAGTTGAAAATACCTACTACAGTAGGTAAAGATTTAAGATTGTATGTTTTTGCATGAATACCTACTGCTGTAGGTGGAATAAGTTTCGGATTCGACGGTGTAAATAATAGATGAATACCTACTGTTGTAGGTGGAAGATGTTTCGGATTCGACGGTGTAAATAATAGATGAATACCTACTACTGTAGGTTTAACGAAGATGAATACCTACTGCTGTAGGTTTAACGAAATGGTGTTTCTTGTCGGGTAATGGGTGTTTAAATTTTAAAGGGATGAATAATATCAAGATAATCAGAGGCGATATTTTCAATACAAAAGCACAGACTATAGTCAATGCAGTTAACTGTGTGGGGGTGATGGGCAAAGGCATAGCCTTGGCCTTCAAATCCCGGTATCCGCTCATGTTTGCGGTTTATCAGGACTATTGCCGACGGCATCTGATTGATACCGGCAAACTATGGTTATACAAGGGCAAGGAGTGTTCCCAATGGGTATTGAACTTTCCGACAAAGAAACATTGGAAACATCCAAGCAGAATTGAGTATATCGAACAAGGTCTACAAAAATTTGTCGAAACATACGAAGAACGGGGTATCAAATCCATAGCATTCCCTTTGTTGGGGTGCGGCAATGGTGGTTTGGATAAGGATACCGTTTTAAAGTTGATGGTTCAATATTTGTCAGAATGCAACATCCCGGTCGAAATTTATATGGATGATTAAATTATTTTACACAATAATCTTAAAACGTAAATCTATGGATATATTGAATGTTAGAGATTTTAGAGCCGACATGGCGGCAAACTTCGACAGAGTGGATGCGGGTGAACGCGTCCTGGTCCGCCGCAGAAACCGTTTGTATGCCATCGTACCGGCTGCAGATGAAGACTTGGCCATCACACCTGGTTTACAGGCAAAGACAGCCAAGACAAAGATTCAAAAAAGATAAGTGTATGTTTTTTGAACTTGTATTGTAAGCCCTAAGTCTTTTCTTAGTGCTTATATTTGATGTAGCGCATATGTTTATAGTGTATATAATAATTAAAACCTTTCCACCTGCAATCTTGCATCTGGTAGTATTGATGGTTGATATATATATAATATGCTCCATCCTTTTCATATACGGTCATCTGGTGCAAATCCGGGAAATGCCTGTCACCGTCACGGCCGTACAAAGTAACCTTGTCTTTTGTATCACGGTAATCTGATTTGTATACTTTTTTATTTTTATATTGTTCACGTTCGGTCGGTTCTTCCGTATGTTTGTTGGTGCCGGTACTCGTAGTGGTTGATGGCGTGTAGGTAGACCGGGTTGACGAGGTGGTACTGGTGGTTGAAGATGATGTGTAACTGCTGCTGCCTGTATAATTGCCGGTCTTCAAGTCACCGTACATCTTCACATTGTTCACACGACCCTGTAGTTCCCGTTCGTTTATATCACGGAGGGCAGCCCTGTATTCATCATCTATCTTTTGCGTTTCCTTAATGTATTCCTGGTTGTTGGCAATGCGGTTTTCAGTGGCTTGTTGCATCCAAGTCTCCTTGTCTTGGGGTACCCATCCGTTAGCTTTGGCAAAACGTACATGTGCTTGATAATCATCTTCCATAAAGTCCCAACCTGGTGCCTGAGGTTTATTATTCATGACTTGTTGCCAGGTCATCTGCATAGATTGGTTGAGCGATTGGGTGATGCCCTGCATGGTATTTTGTTCGGCATAGGCATTGTACAACACATCATCCACATAAGAGCCGGTACCCAGCTGGTAAGCAGGACTCATGCCCGGACCGGTATACCCGAAAGACTGGTAGCCGCCGTACATGTTCTGGTTGCCCATGTTATATGTGTTGGCGGCATACATCTGTTGCCCGGCGGATTGCAGCCCCTGGGCCAGACCTTCCCTGAAGGACTGCCACCTTGCGGCACGCTCTTCACGCAAAGTCCTATAGTATTGCATCATATGCCCCCTCATATCAGATATTTCCTGTAATTGTGACGGACTCAAAATACTGCTGTCGTACACCATAACGAAATATTTGTCGGCTTTCTTGTAGTTCTGGTGGCCGTAATTCAACTTGCCTGCCAGGAAAGCGGCTTCGTCCGTAAACTTATAATCCAGGGATTTCTCCAGCAGTTCAAGGGCAAGATAGGTTTTGCCCTTGTCCATCTCCTGCTTCGCTTCTTCCAGTTTCTTATGAGCCATTTCATAGGCAAATACTTCATCCGGGGTACGTTCCTCGGCTATGGCAGGCAGCTTTATCCTCAATCCTGCATAATAGGTCTTCACATTCCAGTTGCATTCCTGTATACGGTATTCACTTACCCCGAATTTCCGGGCAATGCTTTGTAGGGTCTCCCCACGTTGTACGACGTAGGTCTTTTCCTGGGCGGTCAGGGCGATACACACCATACATAGCGCAACGGCTGTCAATACTTTCTTTACCATGGTCTGTTTATTATGTTAGGTTTGACAGGATATTACTGGTTCTTCGGGTTGTTTTCAGGCAGACTGTCACTGACGGCCACGGCCGTACTGTCAGCTGCTTCTGCTTTCAGCTTGGCCTGAACGATGACTGGGGCAGATTCTTTAATGACCTTGGTGACGGTGGCGGTACTCTTGAGCAGGGCATATGTGGTACCATATATACCAAACATGCTAATACGCTTGGCGGATTGCTCAATCTTTTTCTCCTCGGCCTGGGCAAGCATGGCCTTCGCCGAAATTTGCAAATCAGCCGGTATTCCGACAGTATCCTTCACGACTACAGTCAGGTCCTTTATCGACTTTTTCCACTTGCCCTGGTTGTACAGGCTGCTGCCACGCAGCCAGTATGCATAGGTGACAGGTACGTACTTTATACATCTGTCCAACTCCTTGATGGCCTTATCGGGCTTGCCTTGTTCAATATAAGATTCGGCAAGTCGGATGTGCTCACGGGCAATGGGGTTGTCCGTATAATAGGTGTTTGACTGTTGGGCTTGGGCAGATATTCCCAACAATAACACAATCAAATATAGGCAGTGTCTCATGATTCGCAGGTTTATTTTATCTCAATGACCAATATTCTCGACAGGCTCCAGAACAGGGCCGGGTCCTTGATAAAGAGTTTCGATACTCCGTTTTCCATTATTATCGCATACGAGTTTTCAGGCATATGCGACAATATCTTCACCTTTTTCGACGGTATGGTTATTTCATTGCTGAAGGTACGGATGTCAATCTTCTCCATTTTCTCCAAAGCCGCCTGTTCCAGGTTGACTTTGCTACGGCCGATTCCCAAAAGGGTGGTGTTGATGATGCCCGCTTCCTTCAGTTCCTTGCGGGTACCCATTATATAATAGCCCTCGTTGATGATTTCATCCTGTATATCCAACGCTTCTCCCTGTGTCGTTACCTGCTCTTTCAGACGGGCTTTGTCTCCCGTCAAGGTTTCTACATTGTAGGCCAGTTCCTTCAACTGCTCTTTCTGCTTGCCGATTTCTGCACGGAGCGTACCGATGGTACGTTCCTTCTCTTCCAGCTGCTTCTGCTGGTTGGCGATAATCTTCTTCAAGGCATCTACACGCTTGTCCGACTGAATTTTCAACGAGTCCTCCAATACACGGATGCGGTCTCTGTGCCGCTGTAGCAGTTCTTCCAGATAATCAATGCGTTCCTTTATCTCACGGGCGGTCAACGGCCGTCCGCTGACTTCGTCCTTCTTCATATAGATTATCTGTTCCTGGTGTTCGATGCTGTCCAGACCGGACACGATAATGTCAAGACAACTGTTCATTTCTTCATAGGCGGCGGTACGGGTGGCCAAGACGGTGTTCAACGAGTCTATTTGACCGGTCAGCATATTGACCTTGTTATCAGAGCAGGATACTGACGCTAAAATGACCAATGTTATAAAAAAGTGGCGGATTTTCATGTCTGTCATACATTTAAGGTTTTTATATAAAGGCAAATTAACGGTATTATCGGCAAAGGGCAAAATTTTGACAAGAGAAATTCCGGTTTTTCTGGTGTAAATAGGGGTTATCCATTTCAGTAGATGAAATTTCCACTGGTTTCCAGCTTAATTTCTTTTTTATCGGTCATTTTTTCGCAAACACCCGAAAAGTGGGTATCACCCCGGATATTTTTGCCGGAAATTAAACAAAACAGGTTCGTTATGAAACAAATGCACATCAATCTCAAGGCATGGGGCATTGGCCTGTTGTTTGCAGCTGCCATGACAGCATGTGACAACGAAATACCCGAATACCGTCAACCGGTACAGGCCGTCAAGACTCAAATCATTGACAAGACGCAAATAAAGGCAGCAGCTGTCAAGAAAGCGGCTGAAAATAAATCTGAAAAGGACGATGCTCCCAAAAAGGAGAAGAAAAAGAAGACCGTTGTACGGACTACCGTCAAGTTCTGATATCAACCCCGTTCCCCTGGAGCGGGGTTATTTTTTTTATTATCCACCACCGATTTCATCTCATGAAATACTTTTTCTGATAAGCATAAAGTTTTCCTGTCAATTATTGGTACCCGAATAAATTCGCAACTTTGGTTCACAATAGAAAACTAATGGAATTAAACAATCATACATACAAAATAAATTTCGAGCCGTTGACACAAGGCATAGCCCTTATCCGTGACAAGCATAACAGCATGGTTATCACCGAGCTTTATGACTCACCTCAGAAAGGGGAGGACTTATGGCGTACTTGGGTCGATGTAGCCCGCAGACACGACGATGACGGCCAGAAGCAGACTACGGTCGAGCTGTACGAGGTATCGTCGCTCGAACCGTTCACCGGACGCTCTGACAAGCAGATTATGGTTATGTTGGACGGTGTAAGACCGGATAGGCAGATAAAGGCCATCGAGGCCGAATATGCGGCACGCAACGGTTTCGACTGTTACGACACGCTTGCCGTACAGGACCTGATACGCAGGCATTCCAAAAGGTTCCAACGGTTTGTCAACCATTGCAACCCGCTGATGGCAAAACTCAACAAACCGCAGATTCTGCAACAAGACCAAGGTGAGTTCTGCCACTCACAAAGGGTGTTCTCCGTCAAGGGCGGATTGTCCTTTATGGGTTCAGACTCCATCCGCAACAGCAATGATGTCGCCTGGATATTCCAGCAGATAGGCAAAAAGGCTGTAGAGAATGCATACTGCATGATGGACAACGGACGAAGTCGGTTCATACTCCATATGGGTATGGGCAACATCAGTTCGGTCGGCATCGACTATGCCGCCATATACAAGGCGGCCGAAAATTTCCAGGCCAAACGGGTATGGTTCGTACACAACCATCCGTCAGGAGCGGTACGGGCTTCCAGAGAAGACATACAGGTGTGGAGCCGATTGCAGCAGATGTTGGGTGACCGCTTGTACGAGGGCATCATCATCAATACCGATACGGGCAAGTACGGGGTGTTTGACAAATGGGATTCCCATTTAGAGCGTCTCGAAAACAGTGGCATAGCCAAAGACAATGCCTGTATCGAAATCCCGGTCCTCACTTTTGATGACCGCATTTTCCACGACAAGGACTTGTCCTTCAAGAACAAGACTTTGTTCAACTCAACAGACGTGGCACAGTTCATATCCACCCAACGCTTCGGCGAGCGGGCAAGGGCCGGGTTCCTGGTAGTCAATTCAGCCGCCAACATTGTCGGCAACTTCTTCCTGCCGGATGCCAGACTCGAAGAGATGGACAAGGTGGCCGAACAGATTGCATCGGCTGCTTTCGGGTGTGGCGGTGTAGCCGCCATGGTCTATGGGGCGGACAATTACGGCCCTATATTCAACGAGGATAAGGTCAGACTCCTTTCCCAGTTGTTGGATAGGGTATCCTGTGGGTCGGTACGGTTGCAAGATGTGGTCGAGACATTCCAGGACAAGCCGTATTACAGCTATATGGACAACGGGCTGCTGGCAGAACCGCAGGCCGAATATAATAAGATAGGGGCGTTTGACCGTGTCGACATCATCCCTATCAAAGGGGACACAGGCATTATCCGTGTCACCAAAGACGGGCAACAGCTTCCGGCGGTCAGACTCAAGGCATTGGACTTGCGCAAGTTCACCGACGGCAAGGTGACGGCAGACGAGTTGGCCAGACAATACTTCCGTAACGACCATCCTTGGATGGACGAGCGGGTACAGACAAGTTTCAAACGTTAAACAGGTTATATATGGATATTGTCGGATTGAAATCCGAACAGGGTGACTGGAGATATCACCGGTTCGAAAACAGAGATGACATGCAGGCGGTATTGTCGCAAAGGGGCATCAGTCTGGCGGATAATGTCCGTCTGGGGCGGTTCGTCCTGTTGGGCGACGGAGCGAGTGTCGGACAGGACACCGTCCTGCACGATGAGTGCGTCATCGATATGGGCGCATCCGTCAGCGACAAGGTGACGGTAGGCAAGGGGGCGGTCATAGCCGAAAGGGCAACCGTAGCCCAAGGGGTTGCGGTAGGCGACGAATGCCTCGTGGCTCACGACAGTTCGGTAGGTGAGAACACCGTTCTTGGCGACCATGCCGAAATCGGCCACCATACGACCATTGGTGAGGGGGTGCAGATAGGCGAAAAGGCCCTCGTTCACGACTGGTGCAAGGTAGACACCGGTGCTGTGGTGCGCAGCGGGGCATGTCTGCTTCACAATACCGAGGTGGGCAGTGGAGCTGTCGTCATGGAGAATGCCCGCATCTGTCCCGATGTCATCGTGTGCAGTGGGGCGGTGGTATGGCCCGAACAGCGCATCAAAGCGTTCGGCACGGTTTATGCAGGGGGTGTCAGACCTCAGACAGACAAGCAGCTGCACTTCGAAGAGACCGGGTTCTATACCGGTAGGGGTGGGGCGGTCTTCATCCGGGCCAAGCACCAGGGCAACTGGTTGTCCGGTCAGCAGGTGGACAACAAGGATGTTCAAGAACTCAACGCCGGCAATATGACCATGCGCAGCATAGCCAACAAATACTATACCGCCATGCTGGCACAAGACCGTAACAGGGGTTTGAGACTCTAATTGCAACAGTAGATAAAGAAAAAAAGTAGATATATGGAAAACAGACAGCAAGAGTTGGCAAGATGGATGGAAATCTTCTTGCGTAAAGGACATGTCAATCCCATGTCATTCGGTGATGAACCGGAAAATCCGGCCAACACCATGGAGTTCATGCGCAAATACGGTATGGACAAGATATATAACCAATATATCCTTGCAGCCAGAGATGCCGAGCATACCTTGTCTGACGAGCAGCGGGCAAGGGACGAAGCGATGCTGGATGATATGGCAAAAGTGTTCAGAATGCAGGCCGGCAAGGTGTTGTACGAAAACAAAATCTTCATAAACGTCGTTTATGACAAGATGGACAAGGAGGCGGCCAAAGCTTCCGTCCGTAGCCAGTTGTCCGGTATGGGCATCAGTGACGAGGTCATCGACAAGCTCGACTTGGACAATCTCGACGATTTGCAGGTCAACGACAAGACATTGACTATCCGGGTTAAGAATGACCCGACTATCCTCCAATTCTTTAAGGACAATGACTTCAATTATAAGGTCGAGGGTAACGAACTGGTGGCCGAAGCGGCCATCCATGTCGAAGAAGGCATATCAGTGGATGACACCGAAGAAAACCGCAAGATTCTGGACGAAAACGAAATCGAGTACATCCTCATGGCCGAAGGCAAAAACCCCAAAGGTAGTCCCAGCAGGTTGTTCATTCCCCAGTCCTGGGATGCCTTCGCCTATTCGGTGTCCAACCAGAGCGTGCGCTGCACGAGCCGCATTATCAACAGCCAGTTCAGCAAGAATGCCGCACTGCTTTTCGGTATGCTGGGAGCAACCGCTCTCTTCAATCCGGCCGTAGCCTGGTGTGTGTTCATCGCAGTCAAGCGTAGCGGCATCATGCGTGACAAGGGCAACCGGGCACCCGAACTTGACCTTTACAAGAGCCGGGCGGTCGATGCGGGACATACCGTCCTGACCACACAAAAACGGCATAACCGCCTCGAAGAGGTGTATGTCTATAAGCTGGACGGCAAGGTACGCAGCATCCCGGCCAGAGATGTACGCATTCCTGACCATATCAAAGGGGTTCATCTCTCTGCAGACCAGCGTGAACGCTTCCGCCGGGGTGAGCTCCTTGAACTCACCGATAAGGAAGGACAAAAATTTGCCGTCCGTATCGATGTAACACAGCCGGACCTGGTACGCCAGCATTACAAGGTGTTACGCACCGACAAGCAGCCGACAGCCGCACCAAACCGCTTGAGTCCCGATACCGAAAAGCTCGATTACATTGCGCGTTTCGGTTATAAGGGAGTTAGCGACATCTACGGCAAGCAGGGCATAAACTATCATCGTGACAAGTTCCTCCAGGAGCATGGGCTTTTGGAGCAGTTCAATCAGACACAGAAGGCTGCCTATAGTATCAATAAAGGTCGTGATGAAAACGAAAAACAGCAAAATCAGCAGGAATTCAACAAATGTGATGCCGCTCTGAAAGATTTGGCGAATAATTTAGTACTTTCGCAACGTAAACAAAACGGCATGGGTATTTAAAAAGATAACGTATGGCAAATACATTCAATGATTACAAGAGCCGAATCAGCATCATGCAGGTGCTGAAAGAGTTGGGCTATGCCTATGACCCTTCCAAGGGCAAGACACAGCCGAGCTTTATCCTCAAGGATATCCATGGCAACGAGACCGACCGTGTCTATATCAAGAATCCGACCAATAACGACAAGGCGTATTGGTGGAGACGTACCGGTGGGGTAGACCGTGAGTACGGCGATGTCGTGCAGCTTGTAAAGAACAATCTCAGCAGCTTCTCCGATGCAGCCGGTGCACGCAACGAGACAGATGCGCTCAACAGGGTGTTGGCACGTCTGTCCAATATGCCCATAGACCCACAGGCCGAACTGGCGGAGTTTATCCGTTCCCAAGGCCAGAAGGAGGCCAAGCCCTTCCACATCGGTCGTTACGAACGGACATTGGGCAGTGTCGAAACGGCGATGAAGTTCCTCAAAGAAAGGGCTATAGCACCTGAGACCGCCGCCCTGTTCATCAACAGCATCGAGTGCATACACGACTCCGAAAGCAAGTTTTCCTATAAGAACCTGGCTTTTCCGTACACAAAGGCCGGTACCATCTACCGTCCCGATGCGCCGGAGAATATTACCGGTTACGAGGTACGTGGGTTCAAGGGCTTCAAGTCCAAGGCCGAAGGCTCCGACTCCACCCGTAGCTGCTGGCAAGCTTATCTGGGTAAGGACGAGCATCCGGACATCGAAAAGATTCACTTCGCCGAATCAGCACTGGACCTCATGGCGTATGTACAGATACGAAAGAATTTCATCGATTTCGACAAGACGCTATTCGTCAGTGTGGGCGGTACCTTTTCCGATGACCAAATGAAGAACTTGCTGGCCAGCTTCCCTATGGCTATGCCGGTACTGCATTTCGACAATGACATCAATGGGGTCATGTACGACTGCCGCACCGCCTGTCTTATCGCAGGCAAGACGCTCAAGTCCACCAAAGCGGGCGACAATATCAACTTCAACGTAGGCGAAAAAGCTTTCTCCTTACCTATCGAAGGCTTTTCCTATGGCAAGTTCCGTGATGCCGCCGGCATACGTCCCCGCTTGCAGGTCGAAAAAGCCCCTGCACTTTATAAGGACTGGAATGACATTCTCATTACAGCCATGAATGCGCCTAAAAACACACAAAAGGCCGAAGCCAACGAAAAGATGGAGGTGCAATACGGCCTTAACAAGGCCGGGCAGCTGAAACCGCTTCCAAAAGATTATGACGAAGAACCCCCTTCGAGGGGATTCAGAAGATAAAGTAGACTATCAATGACCAATGGCCGTGAGGCCGCATGTTTCTTCATGTAGTAGGGACCGCATTCTTTTTCAAGGGTGCGGTTTTTGTTTTTTGTGACCTCACACCCGATTATCGAAACATTCCAACCGTACCTTCGCACCAAGAATCAAATTTTATAAGCTTATGAACATTTTAAAGAATTCTTGGAGAAAAGGGACAAAGCTCCTTTCCCAGTTGTTATGCATCGGGGCTGTCTTTACAGCGTGTACCGATGACGAAGTTACCAAT
>JAEIGA010009163.1_pt1 | contig 14972 bp, 12 predicted proteins | sample 9270691 | NCBI WGS metagenome assembly JAEIGA01 (sample SAMN17057246, study PRJNA624740) | gut metagenome | biome: biome; isolation source: fecal sample | host: Bos grunniens | place: China: Xizang | collected 2019
ACTGCAGGCAAGGCTGGTTCCGGACTGCACGTACATATGAGAATTGTAAAGGATGGACAGAACATGATGCTTGAGAACGGAGTTCTTTCAAAGACTGCACGTACAGCTATTGCAGGAATGATGGAACTGGCACCTTCAATTACTTCGTTCGGAAATACAAACCCAATGTCATATTTCCGTCTTGTTCCTCATCAGGAGGCACCTACAAATGTATGTTGGGGAGACAGGAACCGTTCTGTACTTGTACGTGTACCTCTCGGATGGTCTGCAAACTCCGATATGTGCAGGATTGCAAACCCTCTTGAGCCTGCATCAAACTATGATACAACCCAGAAACAGACAGTTGAGATGCGTTCACCAGACGGATCTGCAGACTTGTACCAGCTTATTGCAGGACTTGCAGTTGCATGCCGTTACGGATTTGAGATGGAGAATGCACTTGAGTTGGCAGAGAAGACATACGTAAATGTGAATATCCACCAGAAAGAGCATGAGGACAAGGTGAAGGACCTTGCCCAGCTTCCAGACAGTTGCTGCGCATCTGCCGATTGTCTGCAGAAACAGCGCGCCATCTTTGAGAAGCACAATGTGTTCTCACCTGCAATGATTGACGGCATCATCTCAAAATTGCGTTCATACAATGATGCAACTCTCCGTGCCGATATCGACGGCAATCAGGAGCAGATGCTTGAACTTGTAAGAAGATACTTCCACTGCGGATAAGCATATGGATGTTTCCATTAGAAAATGCTTATACCAAGCTCTGTGGTAAAGTCGGCAAGTGTGGCAATTCCCCTGCAGGAGTTGCCATATTTGTTTAATTCCGGACTCCAGACGGCAATTGAGAGCTTACCTGGAATAACAGCCACAATGCCTCCTCCTACGCCACTTTTGCCCGGCATTCCAACACGGTATGCAAAATCACCGCTCTCGTCATACAGACCGCAAGTAAGCATAAGGGCATTGATCCTTTTTGAATCCCTGTATCCTACAATCTGTTCTCCGTTGAGCGGATTTATCCCTTTGTTGGCCAGGAAAAGGAATGCCTGGGCCAACTGCTCCGTATTCATCTCCATGCTGCAGTGGTTGCAGTATGTGCGGAAAACATGACTTACCTTCCCATTGAAATTTCCGAAGCTTTTCATCAGGTGAGCAAGTGCTTTGTTCCTTTCTCCAGTGCGGTATTCGTTGTCGGCAATCTCCTTGTTGAAATCTATATCATTTGACCCTGCCAATGACCGTACAAATTCAAGAAGCCTGTTGTTGAGGTCGGGAACCTTTTGCAGCAGCTTGTCTGTAATTACCAGAGCTCCTGCATTGATGAACGGATTGCGTGGAATTCCTTTCTCATACTCCAGCTGTACAAGGGAGTTGAACGGGCTTCCCGACGGCTCTTTGCCTACACACTCCCATAGCTCTTCACCGGTAAGTGGTGCCAGCATTGCAAGCGTAAGTACTTTGGAGATGCTTTGTATGGAGAATTTTTCTTTATAATCACCAATATTGTATTTCTCACCCTCTATTGTACATACGGAAATGGCGTATTTGTCGGCAGGAACATTTGCAAGGGGGGCAATATAATCGGCCACTTTACCGGCTCCGGTAAAATTGCGGTAATTGTCATATATTGATTTTATAATGGTTTTCACGGTAAATCGCTTTATTTTTTAACCCAATAGGGAAAACATGTTTCAAATTTAAATAAAATTTCTTAAAGATGTAAACAATATATTAAAAGGCAATGGTTTAGGAATGAAAAAATTGTAACAACGTTTGTGATTATTTATTAAATTTGTTCTTTATACCCCCTTTTGGTAAGGGGCTATGCACTATGTAATATTAATTTTTAAGAGAATGGAAAAGATGAATTCGGCCATAGGCTCCAAAATCAGAGGTTTGAGAGAGATGAAGAACATCTCTATTGAGGATATGGCACAGCAGAGCGGTTTGAATGCACAGTACTTGAATGCAATTGAGGAAGAGGGACAAGTTCCTACTATTGGTGAACTGATTAAGATTGTACGTGTCCTGGGTGTGCGTGTGGGTACCATTCTGGATGATTTCTCAAATGACGGTCCGGTAATATCAAGGGCTGCAGATTGGAAAGAAAATCCTGTATTGAGGGGAAAACAGAACAGCAGCAGTCAGATGAGTTATTACAGCCTTTCGAGTCAGAAGCAGGACAGGCATATGGAGACATATATTGTAAATCTGCACATGTCGGGAGAAAAACAGCTCTCTTCACATGAGGGAGAGGAGTTCATGTATGTGCTGGAAGGGGAGATTTCAGTGAGGTACGGAAAAGAGGTTTATCATCTCTCTGAGGGTGATACAATATATTATGATTCCATTGTGCCCCATCTTGTTTTGCCCCGTACAGAGGCCGGTGCAAAACTGTTGGCTGTAGTTTACATACCTGTATAAGTTGCCTTATGAGTACATTGCCGTTATTTGAGAGGACCATTGGAGAATGGTTGGAGAAGTGGGCCACAGAGACTCCACAGAAGGAGGCTCTTGTCTATTCCGACAGGAACCTCAGGTTTACTTATTCACAGTTGAATGACAGGGTGGACAATATGGCCAGGGGCCTTATGGAACTTGGTGTGTGCAAGGGTACCCATGTAGGTATCTGGGCAACCAATGTCCCAGACTGGCTTACAGTGCTGTATGCGTGTGCCAAGTTGGGCGCCGTTGCAATTACCGTAAATACAAACTATAAGCAGAGCGAGCTGGAGTATGTGTGCAGTAACTCGGATATGCATACCCTTTGTATCATTGACAGGGAGCGTGAGAGTGATTTTGTGACAATGGTGTACAATATGCTTCCTGAATTGCGTACATGCCAGAGGGGGCAATTGAAAAGTGAGAAGTTCCCTCTTCTCAAGAATGTGGTTTTTATAGGTCAGGAGAAGTACAGGGGAATGTACAATGTTCCTGAACTTCTGCTTCTGGGCAAGAACAGTTTCAGGGAGGAGGAGTATGAGCAGATAAAGAGGAGTGTAAGCTGCCATGACGTTGTGAACATGCAGTATACGTCGGGAACAACAGGCTTTCCTAAAGGTGTGATGCTTACACACTACAATATTACAAACAACGGCTTCCTCACAGGTGAGCACATGAAGTTTACCTCTGAGGACAAGTTGTGTGTATGTGTGCCGCTTTTCCACTGTTTTGGAATTGTGCTGGCTACAATGAACATCCTTACACATGGATGTACCGAGGTTATGGTGGAGAGGTTCGATCCGCTTGTGGTCCTTGCATCTGTGCATAAGGAGAGGTGTACTTCACTTTATGGTGTGCCTACAATGTTCATTGCAGAACTCAACCATCCTATGTTTGACATGTTCGACCTCTCATCATTGAGAGTGGGCATTATGGCCGGTGCATTGTGTCCAGTTGAACTTATGCGCAGGGTTGAGGAGAAGATGTTCATGAAGGTTACCAGCGTTTACGGTCTTACTGAGGCTGCTCCAGGTATGACACATACCCGTATGGACCAGAGTTTTGAGGAGAGGTGTACAACTGTAGGCTATGAATTTGAACATACCGAGGTGGCAGTTCTGGATCCAGTGACAGGCGAGGAGTGCCCGGTTGGAGTGCAGGGAGAGTTGTGCAACCGCGGTTACAATACAATGAGGGGATATTACAAGAATCCCCAGGCTACGGCGGAGACCATTGATGCAAACGGATGGCTCCATTCGGGAGATTTGGGAGTGAAGGATGAAAACGGAAACTTCCGCATTACCGGCCGTATAAAGGATATGATTATCCGTGGAGGCGAAAACATCTATCCTAGGGAGATAGAGGAGTTCCTTTACAATTTCCCTGGAATAAAGGATGTGCAGGTTACCGGTATCCCATCCAAGAAGTATGGAGAGGAGGTGGGGGCCTTCATTATTGTGCATGAGGGGGCAGATATTCATGAGAGCGACATTAAAGAGTTTTGTAAAGGGAAGATTGCCCGTTACAAGATTCCAAAATATATCCTCTTTGTTGAGGAGTTCCCTCTTACAGGAAGCGGCAAGATTCAGAAATTCAAGCTTAAGGATATAGGGTTGAAGATGCTTGCCGAGCAGGGGGTAGAAGTGTTGTAACAGAGAAAAGGAGCAGTTATGGGAAAATTGTTTATTCCGCAGGGGTATGTCTCCAAACTGGATGTTTGGCAGACCGAGCGTGCGATCAAGTTCATAAAGGATACATTCCAGCAGCAGCTCTCCGCACAGTTGAGGCTCAGGAGGGTTACCGCTCCCCTTGTTGTTGAGGCAAACAAGGGCTTGAATGACAATTTGTCGGGAGTGGAGGCACCCGTTTCATTTGCTGTAAACGATTTGGGAGAGGGAAAGAAGGTTGAGATAGTGCAGTCGCTGGCAAAATGGAAGAGGTATACTCTATGGCGTCACCATATTGAGGCCGGCAAGGGTATATATACGGATATGAACGCCTTGCGTCCATGCGAGGAACTGGACAATATCCATTCCATTTATGTAGACCAGTGGGACTGGGAGAAGGTGATGCTGGAGAGTGAGCGTACGGTGGAGTACCTTTACAATACTGTTGAGTGCATCTATACTGCCCTCAAGCATACCGAGTACCTTTTGAGTGAACAGTACCCGGTATTTGTACCGTTTCTTCCAAAGAAGATACATTTCATGCATTCGGAGGAGCTTCTGCAGGAGTATCCCGGCCTATCGCCAAAGGAGAGGGAGTATGCCGCGTGCAAGAAGTATGGAGCAGTATTCCTCAGGGGTATTGGCGGCAAACTTTCAGACGGAACTATCCACGATACCCGTTCTTCTGATTATGATGACTGGAGTACCCTTACTCCCGACGGCCTTGCCGGACTGAACGGTGACATCCTCATATATAATCCTGTTCTAGACTCTGCATTTGAGATCTCTTCCATGGGTATAAGGGTAAACCCCGAATCCCTTGCAAGACAGCTTGAGATGAGCGGCAATACAGAGCGCAGCAGACTGATGTTCCACTCCCTTTTGCTGGGAGGGAAACTGCCGCAGACAATAGGTGGCGGTATAGGCCAGAGCCGTCTGTGTATGCTCCTTATGGGCAAATGCCATATAGGTGAGGTGCAGAGCGGCGTATGGGATGACGCTACCCGTGAAGCCTGTTCCAGGGCCGGAGTGTATCTGCTGTAGATTTATCGGGAAACGACTTTTCTGAAGAAAAGAACTGCGCATGCAAGTGCTGCAATGCCTCCCCCTATGTAACCGGTTACAGGCTGAAGATTGAGTCCTCCCTGTACGTTAGGGGCGATAAGAAGGAAACATACACTCATGTAGGTGATGAACATTGCCGGAAGCGACATTGTCCAATGGTTCTTTCCGGTGGTTGCAAGATAAACTGCACAGGCCCATAGTGTTGTAGCGGCAAGCAGCTGGTTGGTAATTCCAACGTATGTCCAGATTATTGAGAAATCAACATTGCAGCTGATGAATGCCACAAGGAATATGGGAAGACATATGATGATCCTGTTCTTTATGGGTTTCTGGGAGTATCCTATTGCGTCTGCCAGGATAAGTCTGAGGCTTCGGAAAGCAGTGTCGCCCGAGGTTACAGGACATACGACAATGCCAAGGATGGCGACTACAGCACCAAATGTTCCAAGCCAGTCTTTACAGATTTTATCTACAATTATTGCGGGAGTATTTCCGGCATCTGCCATGGCATTCAGCTGCTCGGGGCCTCCGAAATATGCCATTGCAGCAGTTGCCCAGATGCATGCTACAATACCCTCTGCTATCATTGCCCCGTAGAAGATAGGTCTGCCGTATTTCTCATTACCCATGCATCGTGACATAAGAGGCGACTGTGTGGCGTGGAATCCGCTGATTGCACCGCAGGAGATAACTATGAAAAGCATTGGAATGAGCATATACTCGCTGCCGTTTGATTTGTAGTTGTGGAAGGTGGCTGGTGTTAGTTCAACAAGATTGAGTTCGCCTGAAAATCCTTTTGCCAGCAATGTGCCTCCAATTGCAACGGCCATAAACAGAAGGATTGCCCCCATATACGGGTAAATTGAACCGATTATCTTGTCAATTGGCAACAGGGTTGCAATAATGTAGTATATGAATATTATTGTAAGCCAAATATTTATGTTCCATCCCGACAACTGGTGAAGCAGTCCGGCCGGGCCGCTGATGAATGATGTTCCAACAGCAAACAGGAGGAGAACAATTACAACAGTTATGAATTTTGTGAACCCTTTGCCAAGGTATTTTCCTATCACCTCATTAAGGCTGGCCCCTTTCATCCTGAGTGAGAGCATTCCGGAAACATAATCGTGGGCAGCACCCATGAAAATGCAGCCCAATACAATCCACAGGTATGCAATGGGACCGTATGCCGCACCCATAATTGCTCCAAAGATTGGCCCGAGGCCTGCAATGTTGAGGAACTGGATAATGAATATTCTCCAAGGCTTGAGAAGCTGGTAGTCCACTCCGTCTGCCATCTCTATTGCGGGGGTGGTTCTGGCAGGATCAGCCCCAAACATTTTATTTATGTATTTTCCATAAGTAAAGTAACCTGCAACAAGCAATGTTATGGAAACCAGAAATGTAATCATGTCTTTATGTTTTGTTGGTTATAGATACAAATTTATAGCTATTTTTGTAAAAATATACATTTTGGAAAATGAAAAGAATAATCATATATGGTGCTTCGTCGGGAATAGGAAGGGCTTTGGCCTGCATGTATGCGTTGCAAGGGAACAAAGTTGCTGTTGCAGCACGCAGAATGGACAATCTTGTGGCATTGCAGCATCAGTTTCCCGATAATGTTATCCCTTTCCAGGTGGATGTGACAGATAATTCCGGAGAGCAGTTCAATGAAATGGCTGATGCATTGCAGGGGGCGGATCTTGTGATCTACTGTTCCGGTATGGGAAAGCAGAATGTTGCATTTGATATGGATATTGAGTACCGTACCATAGATGTTAATGTGACGGCCTTTACTACAGTTGTTGCAGCTGTTGTAGAGTATGGCAGCAGGGTGGAGCATCATGTCCAGTTTGCAACAATTTCATCTATAGCCTCTACAAAGGGGTTAGGAGTGAGTGCATCCTATTCTGCAACCAAGATGTACCAGGTGAGGTATCTGGAGTCTATGCGCCAGCTGGCCTCAATAAAGGGGTGGAATATGGGTTTTACAGTAATTAAACCCGGATTCATTGCTACAGATTTCATAAAGGACCGTACTTATCCTATGACTATGACATTGGATTATGCTGCAAAAAGGATAAAGAGGGCCATAGACAAGGGCAAGAATTCTGCTGTCATAGACTGGAGATGGGCAATTGTTGTGGGATTTTGGAAGATGATTCCAAACTGGTTGTGGTACAAACTTAAAATAAGCAAAGGGTAACGGCATTATGAGGAGGATTATACTGGTTACAGGAGGACAACGTTCCGGGAAAAGCACCTATGCGGAGAAGGTGGTCCTTGAGATGGCTGATGCGCAGGGGGGGGACGGCAGGGCTGTATATATGGCAACTTCGCGTATCTGGGATGAAGAGTTTGCCCGTAGGGTGCAGATACATAAGGAGAGAAGGGGACCGCAGTGGATAAACATCGAGGAACCCAAATTCCTTGGCAACCATAATGTGGAGGGGCGGGTTGTGCTGGTGGATTGCGTTACATTGTGGAGTACAAATTTCTTTTTTGATTTGAGTGAAGGGCCAGGTGGAGAGGCTAATGCCACTATGAGTGCAGAGGAGGCCGAGCGTTCAGTGAATCTTGTTGAAAGGACATTGGATGCTGTAAAGGGGGAGTTTGACAGGTTTACGCAGCAAGATGCCACTTTTGTTTTTGTTACTAATGAAATAGGCCTCAGTGGCGTTTCTGAGAACAGGGTGCAGAGACAGTTTACTGATTTGCTGGGATGGCTTAACCAGTATATAGCTTCAAGGGCAGATGAGGTGATTTTGATGGTGAGCGGAATTCCGGTTAAGATAAAATAGCAGGGTATGAGAAAATTCAATATACAGAGCCCGGATGCGGGTATAAGGGAGGCATTGCAGAGCAAGATTGACAATCTTACCAAGCCTAAAGGGTCTTTGGGAATGCTGGAGGAATTGGCATTGCAGGTGGGCCTTATACAGCAAAGCCTGAGTCCGGAACTGAGGAATCCGCAGCATATACTTTTTGGTGCTGACCATGGAATCCTTGCCGAGGGGGTGAGCTGTACTCCAAAAGAAGTTACCTGGCAGCAGATGGGGCATTTTGTGCAGGGTGGAGCCGGTATCAGTTTCCTTTGTGCACAGCACAGCTTCAAGTTGAATGTGGTTGACAGCGGTGCAGATTTTGACTTTCCTGCAGGATGCGGAATCATTGATGCCAAAATCCGCAAGGGGACACGCAACTTCCTCTATGAGCCAGCAATGACACAGGAGGAGATGGAGCTGGCTATTGAACGTGGGGCGGAGCAGGTTGATGCCGTTTATGCCCAGGGGTGCAATATAGTATCTTTTGGAGAGATGGGTGCAGGCAACACTTCCCCATCTTCAATGTGGATGAGTTACCTGGGAGGTATCCCTTTGAGGGAGTGTGTGGGTGCAGGCAGCGGAGTTGTCGGTGCCGGTCTGCAGCATAAGGCGGATGTGCTTATGGCAGCTGCCGCAAATTATGAGAATGCACAGGGAACAGAGTTCAGCAAATCTTTTGGGAAGGGAGAGAGTGCCGGCTCAGGATATTTGTCGGGAGGAAACAGGGAATATGTAATGGAGATAATCAGGTGGTTTGGCGGTTATGAGATGGTTATGGCCGTTGGTGGAATGTTGAGGGCTGCGGAGCTGGAAATGACAATTCTGGTGGACGGTTTCATTATGACAAATTGTATCCTTGCCGCAAGGGAACTGTACCCTGCGGTTACAGATTATGCAATATACGGACATTGCGGGGACGAGACCGGGCACAGGAGGGTGCTTGATGTGCTTGGTGCAAAACCTGTACTTAGCCTCGGCTTGAGGCTGGGAGAGGGGAGTGGTGCAATTTGTGCCTATCCTATAGTGGTTTCTGCAGTAAACATGATAAACCAGATGGACAGTTTTGCCCAAGCAGCCGTTAAAAAGTATTTTTAATATGAAACATATCCTTGCAGCATTTATGTTCTTTACAAGGTTGCCGTTCTGGAGGCTGGCAGATGTAGAGAAGGAGTATTTCAGGAATGTGGTAAATTTCTGGCCTTGGGCTGGAATCATTACCGGCGGCATTGGAGCCTGGGTAATGTTGGGGGCATCTTTTTTTCTTCCGCCTGTTGTGGCGGTGATTCTGGGTGTAGCAGCGCGGGTTCTTGTAACCGGAGCGCTCCACGAGGATGGCCTGGCAGACTTCTTTGACGGTTTTGGAGGGGGCAGAGAGAAGGAGAGTATCCTGAGGATAATGAAGGATTCCCATATAGGGAGCTACGGAGTTCTGGGGCTTGTCTTTTATTTTGCTCTGCTGGTTGCTGTTTTGGCAAGCATGCCAATAGCAATCTCGGCATCACTCTTTTTCTGTGGAGATATCCTTTGCAAGTTCATATCAAGCAATATAGTAAACTTGTTGCCTTACTCCCGAAAGGAGGAGGAGAGCAAGAACAAACTCATATACAACAGGATGCCTGTTGCAATATTTGCTGTAAACCTTCTGCTTGTTGCACTGTTGCTGTGGTGCTTCTATACCCTTTATGTTCCGTTTGACGCACTTTATGCGGCAGTTGTACCTTGTGTGCAGTTCCTGCTGCTGGTATGGTATATGAGAAGGAAAATCCAGGGATATACCGGTGACTGTTGCGGTGCCTCATTCCTTTTGTGTGAACTCTCGTTCTACATTGCCTCGCTGGCAATTATAAATGTACAGGTGTAACATGAATGTATATCTTGTAAGACACACGGCAGTTGATGTGCCCCGCGGAATGTGCTACGGGCAAACTGATGTCCCTTTGAAGGAGACTTTCCCCCAGGAAGCGTCGGCAGTTGCCGGCAGGCTTGATGCCGTTCTTCCCGACAGATCCATCCTGGATACAGTATACACAAGCCCCTTGAGCCGTGCAACCCGCCTGGCGGAGTTCTGCGGCTACGGAGATGCCGTACGCGAATCCCGTATCATGGAGATAAACTTCGGAGAGTGGGAGGGGCAGTACTATAATTCACTAGAGGATCCCCGTCTCCAGGAGTGGTATAGGGATTACCTCCACGTAAGGGCTACCGGCGGAGAATCGTTCGAAGACCAGTTCAACAGGGTGGCAGAGTTTCTCGGGGAACAGAAATTGTCGGGAAAAAAGAATATCCTCTGCTTCTGCCACGGCGGAGTTCTCATCTGTTCAAAAATCCTCTCAGGCCTCCTCAAACCGGAAGAAGCATTCTCCTCCCTCGACGATTACGGAAGTGTGATAAAGGTGGAGATATAATTTTGCGTATTTATAAATAGCGGAGAAGCTGACCATATGGCCAGCTTCTCAAGTTATACGGGCAATTTGTTTGCAACTGGTTATTTCTTTGCCTGTCCTTCTGCTATGCGGCACTCCTTGATGTAATCGTTGAGACCTTTGGCAACGTTTTCCATCATGGCCTTGCGGAATGCAGGATCTGCAAGTTTCTCTTCCTCCCACAAGCTTGAGATGAACAGTGTCTCTACAAGTACGCAAGGGAAATCTGTAATGGCGCTCAATGAGAAGTTGAAGTTGCCCACCATTCCAAAGTTCTTCACACCCTCCATTCCAAGAAGATATCCCAGGATATCCTCTGCAAGAGGCTTGTAAACGTTGTATCTGTAGTATGTGCTGGTTCCAAGTGTTGAAAGGGGACCGCCGCCTGCGTTGCAGTGGATTGAGATTACAATGTCACATTTCTTCTCAATGAACTTGTCCTGTCTCTCACGGATGGTCATTCCTTCGTCAACCTCCCTTGAGAGGACAACTTTTGCACCCTGTTTCTCAAGGATACCTTTTAGCTGGTAAGCCATATCAAGGTTCATGTCCTTCTCCTTGAGTCCGCTCAAACCGACTGCACCGTTGCTCTGTGGACCACCGTGGCCGGCATCAATTCCAATGGTAAGGTTCTTCATCTGCAATGAGGCAGGAACGTGCTTGATGTCCAGGTTGAGGCTGTTGCCCTGATAGTTCATAGAGAAGCCCCATGAACTTTTTGTCTTGAGATATACGGTTACCCTTGTTACATCTGAATCAATGCTCTCAATGTCAATGTTGTCTACACTCTTAAGGCCAGATTTGTGGGTGAGCCAGTTTGAGTTGCACTGTACGCCGTAAAGGTCAACCACAATCTTGTGGGGATCTGTGTACTCCTTTACAATATAAGGTTTCTTGCCGCCTACGCCAATGGATACGCGGTCGAAGCTGCCCATGTTGTATGCAGTTGAGCTTCCGCTCAATACCACATTCTCCTGCATGAAATCATAACCCTCATTTGCCTTTCCTACAACATCTACCTGGCTCTTTGGAATATATGCATATCTGTTCTGGGATAGCCTTACCCTGTAAAGGTTTGCATTTTCTGCATCTGCAAACATTGTTATCCCTTCCGGAAGGTAGTTTATTTTGGCTCCGCCCAAACGGTCTGTACCTGCTCCATAGTTGAGGTATGAGTACTGTTTTGTCTTTACTTTAAGGCTTGTAGGATAGAATTTTGCTTTTTCTGCCTCTTCCGCCTCCTTTGCAAAATCCCTCTTCCTCTCTTTTGGAGTTGTGCTGTAGAAAACATCAAATGTCCTGTTTCCGTTGCCGCTGGATACCTCTATGGTGTTGTTTCCCTCCTTCAACTGCAGCTCTACAGCCCAGGTTCCAGTTTTGTAAACCTTTACATCCTCTCCGTTGACCTGCACTTTTCCTGCAGGGTCTGCAAGACCGGCTATAAGGTGTTTTGCTTTGTAGACGGTATCAACTTCTCCTCTTTTTACAACAAGTTTATCTGCAGATTGTGCATTGGCACCAACTGCAAGGGCTATCATTGCCGCCATTGCAGAAAATCCTGAAATCCTTTTCATATTTTACGCTTATTAAAAATTCGGGTTAAAAACTGTGTAAATTTACTAAAAATAGCCGATGTAAAACACAGGAAAGTTTAACACTTGAAATTTTTTGTCAACTAATTGTAAACCAGTGGAATAAATTTGGTGTAACATGGTGGTGTAAAACTTTGTATGTGTAATTTTGCAATAGAAAACACAAAAACGGATATATTATGAGAATGGAGACATTGGTTGTAGGTTTAAGAATTCTGATGGTGGGAGTGCTGTCGGGAGTATCATTTGTTTCTTCTTTTGCGCAGGAGAGGGGTAAGGTACAGCAGGAGAGGTTCCATGAATATACAAAGTTGCTCTCTCCGGAGAAGGTCTATCTGCATACGGACAAGGATGTATATTTTGCCACTGATACCATATGGTTCAGCGGTTATGTTGAGAATGCTTCGTACAACAGCGAGTTTGAGGAATCAAACTATATATATGTGGAGCTTATCAACGACCAGCTTTACCGCAGCTGGGCAGAATGGAACCGCTATGCGGAGTATGAGCCGAGCGTGGTGGCAAGGGCAAAGATAAAAAGGATAGGAGATGCTTTCTCCGGGTGTCTTGTGGTTCCTGAGATGAACTCTACCGGAAGGGGTATAATCCGTGCATATACTTACTGGATGATGAACCGCCCTGCAGAATATATGTTCTACAAGGAGGTGGAACTTACCAACCCCATGAAAGACAAGCTGGTGGACAGAATGACAGAGAAGAATGTGAGGGACAAGAAGGAGTATATGCGCTTGGGAGAGGAGGCTCCGTTTGCAAAACAGCCGAGGATTACTGAGGTTAAGGAGAGGTATGACGTGCAGTTCCTTCCCGAAAGCGGAAACTATATTGCCGGTCAGCCTGCAGTGATATATATCAGGAGCATTGGAATTATGGGTGCGGGGGAGAGTGTGTTCGGGGAGATTACCGATGCTGAAGGGAATCTTGTAACGGGATACAGGACAGATTCGTCGGGATTTGGAAAGGTAATGATACCTTCTTTGCCGCAGGGGAAACTTTATGCCTCGGTGAGGGACAGCAGCGGGTATGAGGGGGTGAAGGTGCAGTTGCAGAGGTCACTGGATGCCGGGGCAACAATTACCGGTACCATGAGTGTCTCTTCCGATGTTTCGTATTCCGCGGATGATATGCTGCATCTGCAGATAAGGAGTTCGGCGGTGCTCCAGGAGAGGTATCCGTTTGTGGTGCTGCACAACGGGTCCGAGATATATTACAGGAAGCCTGTGGAGAAGGAGCTGGAGGTGATTTCCTTGAGATTGGGAGACCTTACAGCAGGAATACACTCCGTTTCAGTTATGGATTTTATGGGAAATGTCTATGCGGAGCGCCCGTTTGTGGTGTTGCCTGACGGCCAGGAGCTCCTTGGTGTGGAGCTTGACAAGGAGAGGTATGGAAAGAGGGAAAAGGTTTCTGTAAAGATAAGGCTGCCGCAGGAGATGTGTGACAGCACCGGCAATTTGAGCGTTTCAGTTACCGATGCCGGTATTGTGGAGAATTGGGAGAGTACCAACATCAAATCTTATATGTTGCTCAAGAGCGAGCTTGGTGGCTATATAGAGAATCTCGGGTGGTATTTCAATGGTGATGTGCCTTTGAGTGAGAGGATGGCAAAGGCCGACATGCTTATGCAGACCCAGGGATGGAGGTATTATGATATCCAGGATATTGTGCAGGGTAAGACACCTGCCCCTTATTTTGGAAGGGAGTATAGGCAGACCCTTTTCGGGAAGGTGATGAATCCGCTCCGCCTGAGCAGGAAGGCAACGGTTTCGTTCATTGCAAAATCAATCAACTTTACCGCCATGGGGCAGGTGGATTCCGGCTATTTCGTACTCAAGGATATTGATTTTCCGGAGAGGACAAAGTTTGTTATAAGTGCCATTGGAAAGAACGGAAAGAGTACGAGCCATACCCCAATTTTGCAGGATGATTATTTTGCACCGCTGTACCGGTATCCGCAGAAGGCAGAAAAGGTGAAATATACTCCGGAGTACGGTAAAGTTGTTGAAAACATATATTTTACCAGGGATGACGGGCAGCATGCCATGGCGTTTGAGCTGGATCCCGTGGTTGTTACAACCCAGAGGATAACCCCAAAGAATTCACCTTGTGTAATACCAAACTACCCTCTGAAAAGGGAGTGGTACCGCGACAGTTCCGACATGAAGCCTTATGCAAGGAATTATACCCTTGGGCAATATGTGCAGGAGACTTATTCCCAGGTGCGTTATAATGGGCACGACAAGCTTTTTGGATTGAAGATTACTCCGGCAACAAGGATGTCGCCCGGTTCAAGGACAGGACAGGTGGTGATATTTGTGAACGGCATGGAACTGTTTGAGGGCGAAGGGTATCATATTTTAAATTCTCCTGTGGCCAATTTTGAGTCAATTGTGTATGTGCAGGGGCTCTCTGCGGCCCCTTTCCAGAGGGCGAGGGCCGTAAGGATGAATGAGACCCCATTTTATCCCGACCCTGTACTTATGGTAAGGCTCAAGCCACATACCAGAACAGATCTTGTCCCTTACAATGTCTCAAGCGCTTCCCCTATGGGCTGGCAGAAGCCGGTGAAATTCTATTCTCCAAAATATGACAACCCGGAGGCTGCCAGGAGCAGGAAGGGGGACAACAGGATTACCCTTTACTGGAACCCTTCAGTGAAGCTTGACGGGGCCGGAGAGGCGGAGGTAACATTCTATACTTCCGATTCAAAATCGGCATACAGGATTGAGGTTGAGGGGCGGTCTGCTTCCGGACAGTACCATTATGTGGAAAAATTTGTGGAAAGGAGCCCGATTGTCGGGAATAAAATGGATAACTAACCGATTTTTGTATTAACTTGCAAAGTTTTATTTCAATAGTAATTTTATGAAAAGAGCCCTTTTTTCTATAATTGGTTTGTTGCTGCTGTTTGTTGGCAAAGGTTTGTATGCGCAGGAG
>JAEIGA010009164.1_pt1 | contig 14972 bp, 14 predicted proteins | sample 9270691 | NCBI WGS metagenome assembly JAEIGA01 (sample SAMN17057246, study PRJNA624740) | gut metagenome | biome: biome; isolation source: fecal sample | host: Bos grunniens | place: China: Xizang | collected 2019
CATATGTGCATACAAAGCATAATTCTGAAACACCATCGCAATATCTCTATTTTTGGCTGCTTCTTTAGTTACATCCTTATTATCAATAATTAACTTTCCACTAGAAATATCCTCAAGTCCAGCAATCATCCTAAGACTAGTGCTTTTACCACAGCCAGAAGGTCCAACTATTACCACAAACTCACCATCGTTAACATCTAAATTTAAATCATATACAGCACATACATTATTAGAATATACTTTATTTACATTAATTAGTTTAAGTGATGCCATTTTTTTCCTCCCTCAAAAATCTTTTTAATTGATAACTTTTTATTACACTAATAATTCCCCCAACAATTAAAAAGATGGATGACAAAAGCAAAAATGCTCTTAAAAACTCAAAATCTTCACTATTTATAATATTATTTTCAAGCGCTTTTTTAGGTGTAAAACTAATCCTAATAGTTTGAAGTATTCCTACAAAAATCACAAAAAAAGAATAAGCAATACTGTAAACTTTAATATTTTCAGCACTTAAAAATATAAATAACATAAACATCAAATTATAAATAACTGATATACCCATACTAATATTATAAAAATATAAATCATTTTGTTGGTAAAGTTTTATAAAATAAACTACATTAAACATCAAGCCAATTAATATAAGACTATATGGTAAACTATTTCTCTTATATTTCATTATTTCTATTTTTTCTTTATTATTCATAAACCACCTGTTTTACTTTCTTATTCTTTAATAATAAATTTGCAAACAAGATAATAGAAATAATTATTAAAGCAATATAACAAACAATGTTTATATCAAACCAAAAAGTGCTCTCACTATACCTTACAGTTTTAAAAACGTCTGTCCATTTTTTATATTCTTCAAAATCAACATTATTTAAAAAATAATCTCTAAAATAAATAAGATTAAAAATAGCAATAAAAGAAACTACAATATCATATAAACTAACAATAATAACATTAACATAATTTGAAATATAATATTTTCTTCTAATATGTGTTCTTGTAATAAACAAAGTACAAGCAAGCACAATACTAATAATTATCATATTAACAATAGTTTTATTAAAATATTGAATATCTTGATATATCTCAGAACCACTAACATTAAAAGAACTTAGCAAATATAAATTATAAATATCTGTTGTAATACCTAAACTAAACAAAAAACATATTACTGATATTACTAAAACAGCATAACATATTATTTTAGATATATTAAATTGTAGTTTCATAATTTACCTCTTCTTTATTTTTTAAAATTATCTTGATAATATTTTAAAATCTTATCCCATGCGCTAGTTTGAATAGTTAAGTAAGCATTGCCTCCAGTAGTATCCGATACAAAATAATCACTTAATTCCTTTGCACTAGCTGGCATTTTTGTAAGAATAGTTGATGAAAGATTTACATTACTTCCAAATCCGTTTTTTAAAACATCAATATAAATATTATATTTTTCTCTTTGTTTAGAATATAAACCACTATCTGATAAAGCAGCATATTTCCCAATTATCTCATCTTCTTGAATACTAGTAGGTAAAACTGTTGGTACCATTGTATAAAACAAGTTATCTTCTATCGTAGGTGAAACATGCTTTAAAACGCCTTTTGAAATTGCAGTTGATACTTTCAAAGCTCCCTCTTTTCCACCTTCTGTAGTTGACTGATATTCCATTCCTTGATCTTTCACAAACCCAACTGGCAATGTTGAACCTAAGTATTGTCTTGCATAATTTGTATAATTACCACCAGCTAAGTTCCATAATTCATCTAATGCAGCACTTGATAACTCTGGAATATCTTCACCCTTATATGAAATTGTTTTTCCACTTCGCCAACTACTAGGACCATATGACATTAAAACACTACCTTCGTTTGAATACATATAATCAAACAATGTTAAGGCAGCATTTAATTTTTCACCAGTACAAGCACTGCTAATACACCAGCCATTTGTTTTCACTGATCTCCAAGATTCAGTAAATCTCATATATTTTTCACTTTCACCATCATCCCACTTAGCAACTGGATTTATTACTGCACTCAATTTAAAATTTGGATTTTTATCTAAAGTAGTTTTATCCATATTATAAATTGTTTGAGTTTGCAAATAATCATATAACATAAAACCTAAATTCTTTTGATACATATCTTTATTTATAGTACCTTCATATGTATCAAAATTTTGTAGTATTAATCCCTCTTTATATAATTCATTTAACTTATGAATTGCTTCGTTATAATCAACTTGACCTCTAGCATCACTTAATTTACCTTCCTTATTAAAATACATAAATCCATTTCTAGATTCAGTACCACGAATTCCAAACATACTAGCAAGTGATAATAAATCTGTAGTTCTATTTAAACTAGATTCTCTAGGGAAAATTCCAGTAACCTTATTTTGGTTTTGACCAGTCAAAGCATATGTATTACATACTACACATCTTAATAATGCTACTAATTCATCAGCGTCCCAACATGCATCATATCCACAGAATAAATTGGATCTTTTTTCACCATAATATCCATCATATGCTTCATCAATATAATCACGTAAGATATTAACCATCTCTACACCGGTAGTATCATTTTTAATATTCTTATTCATATAGTCAATGATATTACCATATTTTGTATCATAATTTTTAGTAATCTCAATAACATCAGTTCCATCACTATTTAAGCTTTCTACCTTAACACTAGCACTTGTAGGCATGTATGGCTCATATGCAACCTTCTTACAAATATCACCAAACTTATCAGATGTAGTAGCCACAAAGTCACCTTTTCCATCTAGTAATTTTTCTACCCAGTCAATTCTCATTAAATAGTACTTTTCAATATCATTATATCCATCAAAATAAGGAGCATAATAAATAGATCCTTTTTCCACATCAGAAACAATTGACAAATAAACAATTGGATTTTCTTCTAAAAACTTTTTAAAATTAGGCATCTTATCTAAATACTTACTAAGATCAACAATCTTTCCACTTCTACCATCTACAGTAATATCATCAGCATCCCCGACAACAATATCTACTCCTTTAAAATCTAATGATTTCCAAGTTGTATATTCATTTTTTGCGCTACTTGCTCCAGAATATACATTAGTAAACTTAAGTTTTAGCTTATCTTGCAATTCTTTCCATACTGGTTTTAAATCACCCAATTGATAAGTTGTTCCATCAGCCAATTTTAAACCTTCACCAATAATCTTTGAATCTTCAAAACTAATTGTTGTTGCAGTAGAATTATGCGTTACAGCTAGTTTAAGTTCAGTTCCTTCTTTATATTCTAAATCGCCAATTTCACCATCACCATTACCGTCACCATTTGGATTATTCGGTTTTAAACATGCGCTTAAAAATAGCGTAATCAATAACAATAATATAATCAAATACACAAATTTAATCTTTTTCATTTTTTCCTCCAATTACTCTTTAACTCCACCTAAATTAACTCCCTTTGCGAAATACTTTTGAATATATGGATAAATAATTAAAATAGGAATTATCGCACATATAACCATTGCATAAACAAGTGAATTATCTGAATACGGATTATTGAATATAGTTGTAGCATCACTATCCCAAATTCTTGTTTCTAAAAAGTCCCTAATATAAACCTGAAGTGGCCATTCATTAGGATTTTTCGTCATAGTTCTTGCCCAATAATATCCGTTCCATCTAGATATCCCAAAAAATAAAGCAACTGTTGCAATAGTTGATTTGCTCATAGGTATATATACCTTAGTTAATACTTGCATTTCACTAGCCCCATCCACTATAGCTGCTTCTTCTATTTCTTTGGGAACCCCTTCAAAAGCATTACGCAATAAAATAATATTCATAGCTGCCATTCCCATGGCAATTACAATCAACCATTTATCATCTGTAATCCCTATTTTATAAAAGAAATCTTGCGTTTTAGTATAATTTATAAACTGAGGAACAACCCCAGCAGAAAACCACATAGTAAACACTAAAAAGAAATTAAAACCTTTTCTAAACAATAATCTTTTTTTACTCAAAGCATAAGCAGCAAGCACACTAATAATCATTTGGAAAATAGTGCCAAAGAAAGTGACAAACAAAGTATTAGCATAACTTGCCCAAAACTTATTTTCATTAAAAATAGCTGCATAAGCATCAAACTGTATACCCTTTGGTAATAACACAATGTCATTACTTTCCACATATACTTTAGCACTTAAAGATGCGGAAATAGCATATACAAAAGGATATAAACAACATAGGGCAAAAGCCGTTAAAAAGACATATGATAACACTTTAAAAATAAATTCAGATATCTCTAATTTTCTTTTCATAAAATACCTCTAATATAAAGATGTATCAGATGCTTTTTTACTAATCATATTAGCACCAATAACAAGAAGCATACTTGTAATATTATTTATCATCTCAGGAACAGTCGCTAAATTGACATTTGAATTTTTTAAATCAAGTGCAAAAGTAGACATAACTTGTGCTGTCACATTTGTATAAGTTGTTTTTAATAAAATAATCTGCTCATAACCAACAGATAAGAGCGATCCAATTCTAATAATAAGCATAATAATAATCGTTGACAAAATTGATGGTAAAACAATATATCTCATTTGCGCAAGCTTTCCTGCCCCATCAATCTGTGCCGCCTCATAACTAGTAGGACTAATAGCTATAACAGCTGCAAAGAAAACAATAGAGCCATATCCAGCACTTTCCCATATTCCTGAAATAATATAAATCGCTCTAAAATATTCAGGCTTATACATTACCCCACTTATAGCATCTTCATGACTAATGAGTCCTATCATCTCTAAAAACTGAGCAATTATACCACTATTGCTTTCGCCACTTATACCTACTTTAGGTGAAGATAGCAACATCCAAACAAGTGTTGTAATAATAACCGTAGAAATAAATTTTGGTAAATACGTTAAAACCTGAAGAATACTTCTATAAGCATTAGATTTAATTTCATTAAAAAATAAAGCTAAAATAATAGGTACTGGAAATCCAAATAACAAACCATAAAAACTAATTACAAAAGTATTTCTAAAAGCTTGCCAAAACTGTTCTTGATAAGTACCAAAAAGTAAAGTAGAAAAATTATTATATCCTAAATAATGCTGATCACTCACCTTAATAACCCCTGTCAAATTCACTTTAAAACTAGCAAGAAGTTCATACATCGGCAAATACCTAAAACTTATAAAAATCACCAGCATTGGTAAAAGCATCAAATATAATTTATAATCTTTAATTAAAGTTTTATATACATTCTTCCAATAATTTTTTTCTAAATTAATACTTTTTTCATCATGTTCCATATTTAACCTCTAATTTTATTCTTTTTATATACTCTACTTGATCCTCATACAATCCTTCTATCTTTCTTATTATATTTAATATAATCAGTGTAAAAACAAAATTTAAACTTTCTGTACCTAAAAAAGAAACGAATGAATCTATGAAACTATTTTCAAAAAAAATCGACACTATACTTCTTCCAAAACAAACTAATAAAAATGAATTAGTAATATAGAAGGAGTTTATGAAGCTATTATTTTTGATATCTTTTCTTTTTTTATTTAAAAATAATAAATTAAATAAAATAAACATATTACCAAAACCATAAATAAAATAGTTAATAATATTTCCTTTATTCAAAAACACATAAAAAATCCCACTAATAAATGGATATATAAAACTATATTTATTCCATCGCATCATAATTAATGAACTTATCAACACAATAAGAGAAATAGAAAAATATGGATAATCATATACTGATAAAATCTTATAAGCTAAATATTCAAATATTAAGCCAATAAAAGAAAATATAAAAATATCTAAAAATCTATAAAGATTTAAACTTATACCCTTATTCATATTTAATCCTTTTTTCGCTTTCATAATCAAAGAAATATACATCTTTATAATCTATACTTATTTCAAAATAATCATCTACTATATCTTTCAAATGTGAATCACATCTAACAATAATTGTCTTATCACCAATACTTGCATATATATTAGTACTATCACCTAACATTTCTTCAATTTCTTTTTTTACTCTAATTTTAAAACAATTTTTATTATTATCATTATTAATTTTCACTATTTCTGGTCTAAATCCTAAATATACACTCTTATATTGTTTTATAAAATTAAACTTTTCATCTATTACTAATTTAGAAAAAGAATTATTTAATAATAATTCATTTTCTAATACTTCACATTCAATAAAATTCATTGGTGGTTCACCAATAAAACTAGCTACAAACATATTAACTGGCTCAAAATATAATTCCTTAGGACTACCTACTTGTTGGATAAAACCATCTTTCATAACCACAATTCTATCTGACAAAGTCATTGCTTCAATTTGATCATGAGTAACATAAATAGTAGTAGCATTAATCTTTCTATGAATATCAATTATTTCTGATCTCATATTAATTCTTTGCAAAGCATCTAAATTAGAAAGTGGCTCGTCCATTAGAAATATATCAGTTTTTCTTATAATAGCCCTTCCTAAAGCAACACGCTGTCTTTGGCCACCTGATAAATTTTTTGGTAATCTATCTAAATATTTTTCAAGCCCCAATACTTTAGATACATTTATAACTTTTTCTTCTATATAATCTTTGTCATAAGCTTCTAACTCTAAACAAAAAGCTAAATTATCAAACACAGTCATATGAGGATATAAAGCATAGGACTGAAAAACCATTGCTATACCTCTTTCTTTAGGTGACTTATCATTTACTAGTTTATCATTTATATATATTTCACCATCACTAATGCTTTCTAATGCTGCTATCATTCTCAAAGTTGTTGATTTTCCGCAACCCGAAGGACCTACTAAAGTAATAAATTCTCCTTCTTTAATTTCTAAATTAAAATCATAAACAGCTTGAAAACCATTAGGATATATTTTATTTATATTTTTTAAAACTATATTTGACATAAATCACCTCTATATTATCTATTTTTGTTCTTTACCTAAATAAGCAAGTATTCCTCCATCAACATATAAAATATGTCCATTTACAAAATTAGATGCATTAGACGCTAAAAAGATAGCAGGACCTACTAGATCACTAGCTTTCCCCCATCTACTTGCAGGAGTTTTAGATAAAATAAATTTATAAAAACCATCATCCGTTTTTCTTAAAGCTTCTGTTTGAATAGTTTCAATATAACCAGGACCTAATCCATTGCATTGAATATTATATTTCCCATATTCAGAAGCTATATTTCTAGTTAACATCTTAAGTCCACCTTTTGCACTAGCATATGCACTAACAGTTTCTCTTCCTAATTCAGACATCATTGAGCAAATATTAATTATTTTTCCCTGCCCTTTTTTTATCATTGAAGGTATTACATTTTTAGCCATAATAAATGGACCAACTAAATCTATATCAATAACTTTTCTAAAATCATTAACATTCATATTAATCATTTCTTCTCTTTTAATAATACCTGCATTATTAACTAAAATATCAATGCACCCAACATTTTCTTCAATTTCCTTAATCATCTTTGTTACTGCTGTTTCATCTGTTACATCGCAAACATAAGAGTGAACCTTTATACCTTTTTCTTCATATGCCTTATTACCTTTATCAACTAATTCTTGATTAATATCATTAAAACAAATAATAGCTCCAGCTTCATTCAGTCCACAAGCAATTTCAAAACCTATTCCATATGATGCTCCTGTTACTAAAGCAACTTTACCCTTTAAAGAAAACATATTACCTCCTATTTAATAGCTCTTACAAATAATTTATCTATTTCTGTAATCTTTTCAAAATCTTTATTTCTAGCTGGCGCATATAATTCTCCACCAACCCCGATACAAACACAACCTTTATCAAGCCAATCCTTCGCATTAGCAACACTAACTCCACCAGTAGGCATTAAATTCACATTTGGAAGAGGCCCCTTAATAGCTTTAATATAAGAAGGGCCTAAAGCACTCGCTGGAAAAATCTTAATAATATCACTTCCAGCTTCCATCGCCTCAACGATTTCCTTAATACTAAAGCACCCAGGCATATAAGGAACTTGATATCTATTACATAACTTAGCACATTCTAAGTTAAAAGCAGGCGAAACTACAAAATCAGCTTTATTTAAAATTGCAAGTCTGGCTGTTTCACTATCCAAAACAGTCCCTGCACCTATTAATACTTCTTCTTGATATTTTTCCTTTAGTGCTTTAATAATTTCATGTGCATAATCAACCGTAAAAGTAAGTTCAATAATATTAATTCCACCTTTAATACATGCGCTAACAATATCATAAGCTTCATCTACGCTTTCTGCTCTGATAACAGCTACAATTTTTTCTTCTTTAATTTTCTTTAAAACTTCATATTTTTTCATTAAAACAATTCCTTATTATTAATAAAATCCATATCATTAAAATCTTGATTTTCACCGCACATTCCCCAGATAAAACTATAATTTGTACTACCAACACCACAATGTATACTAAACGATGGAGATATAACAGCTTCTTCACATCTAGTAACTATATGTTTAGTTTCATCTTTTTCACCCATAAAATGCATAACAAAATTTTCTTCACTAAAATTAAAATATAAATATACTTCCATTCTTCTATCATGAGTATGACAAGGCATTGTATTCCATACACTACCTTCATTTAAAATAGTAAGTCCCATAATTAATTGACAAGACGAACAAACATTTGGATGAACATATTGATAAATTATTCTTTCGTTTAACTGTTTTTTATTACCTAAGCAAACTTTATTTGCTTTTTCTATAGGAATATAAACAATTCCGTATTCCTTATGTGCAGGACAAGAATTTATATAAAACTTACTAGGATTATTCTTATCCTTAGATTTAAAACTTATTTCTTTATTACCTTTACCTACATATATTCCATCAAAACGATTTAATTCATACTCTTTCCCATCGATTACAATACTACCACTTCCACCTATATTTATTACACCCATTTCTCTTAATTCTAAAAAATAAGAACTAGCAAGTTCTTTAGAACTCTCTAATTTCAATTCTTCTAAGACAGGCATAACACCACCAAATAAAATTCTATCATTATGAGAATATGTGAAATTAATAGAATCCATTTCGAAAATATTACTCACTAAAAAATGTTCTCTTAACTCACTAGTAATATAAAACTTAACATCAAATGGATGGTTTGAATATCTAACATCTAATTTCATTATCTTTGCACCCTTCCTGAAATATTACCCTTACTAACACTTTCAACTTCATCTATACTTACTAAATTAAAATCTCCAAAAATAGTGTGTTTTAAAGCACTAGCAGATACCGCAAATTCTAAAGCTTCTTTCATATTATCTTTTCCCAAAATTCCATGAATTATACCTCCACTAAAAGAATCTCCACTACCTACCCTATCCACTATTGGTTTAATTTCATATCTTTTAGATTCATAAAATTCTTTACCATCATATATTAAGGCCTTCCATGCATTATAACTAGCACTATATGATTCACGTAATGTGGAAACAATATATGTAAAATTAAAATCCTTAAACATTCTTTCAAATATATTATAATATCCCTTAGATTCCGTATTCCCCTTTTCCACATTAGCATCAGGTTTATACCCTAAACACATCTGTGCATCCTCTTCATTTCCAATACATACATCCACATATTTCATTAATGGTCTCATTACCTTAATTGCTTCTTCACTAGTCCATAATTTTTTACGATAATTCAAATCACAAGAAATAGTAACATTATATTCTTTTGCCTTCTTACAAGCCTCTAAAACAATGTCACTAGCACTTTGTGATATGGCACAAGTAATGCCTGAAAAATGAAACCAATTAGCATCCTTAAATATTTCATCAAAATCAAAATCTTCTTTTTTAGCAACACTAATAGAAGATTTACTTCTGTCATAAATAACCTTAGAAGGTCTAATTGAAGATCCTGTTTCTAAAAAATATATCCCTAATCTATCGCCACTTCTATTAACAAATTCGCAATTAACACCATTTTTTCTTAACTCATTAATAGCACAAGTACCAATATCATTATTAGGGACAGCACTTACAAAGTAAGCATCGTGTCCATAATTACTCAAACTAACACATACATTAGCCTCTCCTCCTCCATAAACAACATCAAAACAATTAGCTTGGCAAAATCTCAAATTATCTTTAGGACTAAGCCTCATCATAATCTCACCGAGACAAACAATTTTAGCCATATTATATATCTCCTTTTATCTCATGAACATTTTCAAAAATAAACTGATCTCCTCTTTGATTAATTACCTTCACATTATTAATTTCTACTTTATTAATACTATTAAAATAAAAACCTAATCTATTAACTTTATCAATAAAGTCCATCATTGCTGGATAATCATAAACTAAGCTTTCTTTAAAACTAACAGTGATATTTTCTAATTTAATACTTTCAATATACCTTTCTGATAAACCATAAAAAAATCCAGCACTTACTAAAGTATCTATACATTCAATATTTCTAAAACAAAAATTTTCTAAATAAGGAATATCTTCTTCAACTTCATATATATCTTTTCGATAAACATAAGGACTTTTACCATCAATATCACAAAAATAATACATATTAATAACAAAATTATTTAATACATTTTTCATATATATATTTTCAAATACTAAATTTCTTATAATAGCATAACTACCTCTTCCTCTTCTTGTCTTTATCCTTAAACCTCTATCAGTAGAATCAAATATACATTTACTAACATTAATATTATAAACACCGCAACTCATCTCACTACCAATAACTAAAGCACCATGTCCGTCTTTCATATAACAGTTTCTAACATTAATATCTCTACACTCACGATAATATTTTTTTGCTATTTCTAATTTACCACTTTTAATAGCAATACAATCATCACCAACACTAAAATAAGTACCTATTATATTTACACCATGACATGACTCTGGATTACATCCATCAGTATTCACTGAATCCTTAGGATTCACAATCTTCAAATCAATAATATTAATATCATCTGATCGTAAAGGATGAATTGTCCATGAGGGCGAATTACATACGCTAATTCCTTGTAAACTTACATTTCTAGAATTACAAATATAAATCAATCTTGGCCTATATCTTACTTTTCTTTTGCCTTCTTCCCACCAAGTAGTATTAATTGCATTACCATCAATAATGCCTTCACCAAAAATTTGTACATTTTCTTGGCTAATGATGTTAATTAAACTAGTATATATCTTTTCATTTTCACCTTCAAAACTTCCTAAAATAGTATCATCATTTAATAAAGGCGGAAACATTACCTTTCTATCATTAGCCCCTTTAATAACTACACCTTTTTCTAAATATATACTAACATTACTTCTAATAAACAAAGAATCAACTAAATAAGTTCCCTTTTTTATATAAACACAGCCACCATCTAAACAAGAATAAATAGCAGCCTGCAAAGCTAAAGTATCATTATGTATTCCGTCCTTATAAACATTAAAGTCATCCACATTAACTAAACAATCACATCTATCTGTCTTGAAACTAAAACTTTCTAATCTTTCATCACTAAAACAAACAAAATATAAACTATCACTTTTTAAATTATATAAACTAAAAACATTTGTATCAATATTTTCTAATACTAATTCTTTATTTAAATAAACATTAAAACTAAAACTATTAAAATACCTTTCTTCATTAATAATTTCAAAACTAGCACTAAAACATGATTTATATATAAGATTAACTTTCATTATTAATACCAAAATACCTCAAAGCATTATAATAACTAATATCACTAACAATTTTTCCAACACTATCAATATCAGAAAGTAACCTTCCTTCTAACATCTTCTCACCAAAGTAGTTACACAATATTCTTCTAAAATAATCATGTCTTACAAAAGATAAAAAACTTCTTGAGTCAGTTAACATACCTATAAAATTAGCTATCATTCCCGTATTTGATAAAGCAGTCAATTGCTTTTCAATACCATCAATATGATCATTAAACCACCATGCGCTACCAACTTGCATTTTTCCAACAACATCTTTATTAAAACAATTAATAACTGTAGAAACAATATCATACATATTAGGATTTAATGAATAAACAATTGTTTTATATAAACAATTATTACTTTCTATCTTATTTAATAATTTAGCTAAACTATAAGAAAAGTTAAAATCATTGATAGCATCATTGCCTACATCTTTTCCTAAACTTTTATAATATTTATCATTTACATTTCTTAGTGCTCCAATATGTAATTGCATTACGATATTATTATCTTTATAAAGTGATGCTAAATAAAATAATAAATATGTTTTATATTTATTTATCTCTTTATCTTCTATTTTTTTATTATTTATTCTCTTATTAAAAATATCTCTTACTTCATTTAAACTGCAGTCCTCATAGCAATAATAATCTATTGCATGATCACTAATAAAACAACCCACTGTTTTAAATAATTCAAGTCTTTCTTTAATAGCTATAACTAATTCTTCAAACGAACTAATTTTTTTATTACTTACTTTTTCTAAGTCCTTTATATAATCATTAAAATTATCATCTTCAATATTTAATAATCTATCAGGTCTAAAACTAGGCAATACCTTAGTTTTAAAATCCTTATCTTCTTTTAATAAAATATGATACTTTAAATCATCAAGTGGATCATCTGTAGTACATATTACTTCCACATTACTCATCTCAATAATTTTTCTTATAGATAAATCTTTTAATTTTATATTAATTTTTTCATATATGTCATTAAAATTCTTTTCATCAATTACTTCTTTTACATCAAAATATTTATATAATTCCATATAAGAAAAATCATAGACAGGATTTAAAACAGCTTTATTCAATACCTTAATCCATTCCTTGTATTTACTATAAGAGTCAATGCCACCACTAATAAACTCTTCACTTACTCCATTTGCCCTCATTAAGCGCCATTTATAATGATCACCATAATTACCATCTACTAAGCTTAACTTGCATATATCTTCATAAACTCTATCTTCATAAATATCTTTAACGTTCAAATGACAATGATAATCAATAATTGGTAAATGTTTACAATACTTATTATACAAAACCTTAGCTTGCATACTATTTAATAAAAAATCATCATTAACAATGCTCTTCATATTACAAAGTTACTCCCGATTTAAAAATAGCTATTTCCCTAAAATTGTTTATTTCATTCATTGTTTTCTTTCCTTCAATAATATCAATAACTAAATCAAATAAATTATTCTTAACTTCTTCAATATTTTCATTATTAACATTTCCAGCATTAAAATCTATCCATTTTCTTTTTCTTTCATATAAATTAGTATTAGAAGCAATCTTTAAAGTAGGTATAAATCCTCCAAATGGAGTTCCTCTACCTGTTGAAAACAAAACGAGCTGACATCCAGCCATGCCTAAAATCGTGGTCGATACGCTATCATTACCAGGACCTGAAATTATATTTAATCCCCTCTCTTTAATTCTTTCTGTCATTCTTAAAACATCTACAATTTCACTATTTCCTGCTTTTCTTATACAACCTAGTGATTTATCTTCTAAACTGCTAATTCCTCCTTCTTTATTTCCATAAGAGGGATTGTCATAAATCACTTGATTATGACTCTTATAATATTTCTTAAAATCATTAATTAGATTAACTAGCTTTTCAAACACTCCTTTATTCTTACATTTATTTAATAAAATATGTTCCGCGCCAAACATCTCAGGAATTTCTGTCAATACACAAGTAGCCCCATATTTAATAAACTCATCACTTAACATACCTATCAAAGGATTAGCACATAATCCACTAAAAGCATCACTACCACCACACTCTAAGCCAATATTAATATTACTCAAACTCACCTTTTCCCTTTTATCATTTTTCACAACATGATATATTTCATCTAATAGTTTCACACCTTCTTCTATTTCATCTTCAACTTCTTGCACATTTAAAAACTTTATTCTCTTATCATCCCACTTTTTAAGTTCATTTTGAATCATATGAATTTGTGTATTCTCACAACCTAAACCTAAAACCAAAACTCCACCAGCATTAGGATGTTTAATAATATTAACCAAAGACTTTAAAGTATTATCTCCATCATCTCCCATTTGACTACATCCATAAGGATGAGAAAAAGTAAACAGTCCATCAATCTCTAAATTAGAGTATTTTTCTTTAAACCTATCAATCATAATCCTTGCTTGACCGATTACACAAGAAACACTAGGAATAATCCATATTTCATTTCTTATGCCAACTTCACCATTTTCTCTTTTAAACACATTTACCATTTTCTCTTTTTTAGTTTCTAATAATGGCTTATCTTTTTTGTATTCATAGTTTATAATACTATCTAAATTAGTTTTCATATTATGAGTATGAACCCATGCACCTTTTTTAATTTCTATAGTACTTTTTCCAATTGGATATCCATATTTAATGACATCATCGCCATTTTTAATATCTTTTAAAGCAACTTTGTGCCCCATTTTTATATCATCTATTAATTTAATTCCATTAATATTATCACCCTTATGATAATTATCTAAAAGAACCATTACATTATCTTTCTTATCAATAACTAAATATTTATAATCCATTACAAAAATCCTCCAATGTTTCTTTCATTCCATTTTTAAATATCTTAAGTAAACAGTCAGCCATATAATCCACCACTTCTTCATTTACACTTAAATCAATTTCAAAATGAGGCATCTTTAAAACACTGATAACAATTTCTTTTGCACTTTCAATATTATTCTTAAACATTTTTCTAAACTTACAAAATTCCTTTAAATACTCTTCATTATCTTTAATCTTATCTTCATTTAATAAATAAAAAGCAATTAAAGAAGAATAAGAAAACAAAGCACACTTA
>JAEIGA010009165.1_pt1 | contig 14971 bp, 11 predicted proteins | sample 9270691 | NCBI WGS metagenome assembly JAEIGA01 (sample SAMN17057246, study PRJNA624740) | gut metagenome | biome: biome; isolation source: fecal sample | host: Bos grunniens | place: China: Xizang | collected 2019
AATCTCACACTTGATACTTATCGGTATCTTTGGTTTGTTGTTGCTCGCGGGATTGTACGTGGGCCTGAAGCGTGGTACACGCCTCGGCTCGGAGATTGAGGTTCCTAACCTGCTCGGTATGAATATCGAAGAGGTAAGAGCGTTGGCCGAGAAGGAGGATATAAATATCGTTGTGCGTGACTCGATTTTCGATGTAGACCTTCCTGGAGGTACTATTGTCGACCAGTTGCCACGCACCTCTACCGTTCGCAACGTAACCGTGAAGCCTGGCCGTAAGGTCTATGTTACCATCAATGCCTATGGTCGTCGTATGGTGGATGTGCCTTATGTTGCGAAGCAGACTCTGCGTCAGGCACTTAACCAGATTGAGCGTTCGGGATTGAGCGTTGCGAAGCTCTCCTATGAGCCAGATATGACCTCTACGGATTATGTTCTTGCGCAGTACGTAGGACGCAAGGAGATTCACCCTACAACAAGTGCAAAATATCCCGTAGGCACGGGCGTGACACTTAAGGTTAGCTACCGTCGTGATGAGCAGCAGGCGTATGCTCCACGCCTCGTGGGCCTCTCGTTGCAGCAGGCAAAGAGCGTGTTGTGGGATAGTGGTCTTAATGTGGGTAAGGTGGTCTACGACGAGAGTGTTGAGGATATCATCTCGCAGCGTAAGGCGAGGGTATATCGTCAGTCGAAGTCGATTGGCTCGATGCTTAATCGTGGAGCGGAGGTAACGCTATACTTAAGCTGCGATGAGAAGCTTGTGGACTCTATGAATATCCTCGCTTCGAAGGAGTTGAAAAATATTGAGACACAGCGCCGTAAGGCTCTTGAGGCCGAGAACCAGAATAGTGATTCAGAGTAAATAGAATGGAGAATAAGCACTATATTGAGGATGAGGAGTTGTTGGTCGATGTAGATATCGACGAGCAGGAGGGTGATGGCGAAGGTGATGAGATGTATGAGCACTTTGCCGTTACGGTGGATAAGGGACAGTCGCAGATGCGTCTTGATAAGTACCTTACCATTCGCCTTGAGAATACCTCACGTAACCGCATACAGATGGCTGCCGACGGCGGAAATATCCTCGTAAATGGCAAGCCTCAGAAGTCGAGCTATAAGATTAAGCCCCTCGACCAGATATCTATCGTAATGCCATATCCTCGCCGCAAGGAGGAGATTGTGCCAGAGAATATACCGTTGGATATCGTCTATGAGGATGATGATATCATCGTGGTAAACAAGGCTGCGGGTATGGTTGTTCACCCTGGTGTGGGTAACCATAGTGGCACGCTTGTTCACGCGCTCTCGTATCACCTTAAGCATCTCGAGATGTTTAGCGAGGGTAATGCCCGCGCAGGCCTTGTGCATCGTATCGATAAGGATACCTCGGGATTGCTCGTTGTGGCGAAGAATGAGAAGGCTCACGCACACCTCGCAAAGCAATTTTTTGACCATACTATCTATCGCCGTTATGTGGCTCTCGTATGGGGTAATCTTGCTGAGGATGAGGGTACTATCATAGGTCATATTGGCCGTAACCCGAAGGATAGAATGCAGATGTTCGTATTCCCTGATGGAGAGGAGGGTAAGCACGCTGTTACACACTTCAAGGTGTTGCGACGTTATAGCTACGTGTCGCTGGTGGAGTGCCGCTTGGAGACGGGCCGTACACACCAGATTCGTGTGCATATGTCGTGGCAGGGACACCCGCTCTTCAACGATGAGCGTTATGGTGGTGACCGCATCCTTAAGGGTACGACATTCCAGAAGTATAAGCAGTTTATCGAGAACTGCTTCAAGCTCATACCACGTCAGGCGCTCCACGCACGTGCCTTGGGCTTCATACACCCAACAACGGGCAAATATGTGCAGTTTGAGTCGGAGATGCCTGAGGATTTGAAGGCTGTACTCCAGAAGTGGGAGGGATATACAGCCTCTACGGGACTGGATTTGGATGAGATTTAATAACTAAACAATAGCGAAGCGATGTTTCTACCTACAACAACGAAAGAGGTCGAGGCTCGAGGATGGGATGAATTGGATGTTATCATCTTCTCGGGCGATGCTTATATAGACCACCCAGCCTTTGGCCCTGCGGTTATTGGCCGTATCCTCGAGGCGGAGGGATATCGTGTGGCTATCGTGCCACAGCCTAACTGGCGTGATGACCTCCGTGACTTTAAGAAGTTGGGTAAGCCACGTCTCTTCTTTGCCGTTACGGCTGGTGCGATGGACTCGATGGTGAACCACTATACGGCCAATCTTCGTCTTCGCTCGAACGATGCCTATACCCCTGGTGGTAAGGCAGGCTTCCGCCCCGACCGTACGGTGGATACCTATACGCAGATTCTCAAGAAACTGTACCCTCACACGCCTGTGGTTGTGGGAGGTATCGAGGCTTCGCTACGCCGTTTGACACACTACGACTATTGGAGCAATAGCCTTCAGCGCTCGATTCTCGCAACGTCGGGAGCCGATTTGCTGATTTATGGTATGGGTGATAAGCCTATCCGCGAGGTGGCAAAGGCATTGCGTAATGGTTTTAATATGAAGCTGTTAAGAGGCTTACGTCAGGTGGGTTTCTTGGCAGATAAGGAGTATGTCGAGCGATTGTATAACCAGAGTAGCAAGGTGCTTAGCTCGTTCGAGGAGTGTGTCGACGATAAGGCAAAGTTTGGCGAGAACTTTACGGTTGTCGAGACGTTGAGTAATATGATGGAGTGCAACACCACGCTTATAGAGGGCGTGGGGGATAAGTACGTTGTTATCACACCTCCACACGAGACTCTAACAACCGAGGAGCTTGACCACTCGTTCGACCTTCCTTATGAGCGTGCGCCACACCCTCGCTATAAGGGTAAGGGTGATATCCCTGCGTGGGAGATGATTAAGCACTCGATAAATATCCATCGTGGCTGCTTCGGAGGTTGCTCGTTCTGCACCATCTCGGCGCATCAGGGTAAGTTCATCAACTCGCGCTCCGAGCGCTCAATCCTCGAGGAGGTGAAAAAAGTGGTGGCGATGCCCGACTTCAAGGGTTATATCTCCGATATCGGCGCTCCATCAGCAAATATGTATGGTATGCGTGGTAGGGATGAGAGCCTCTGCAAGAGGTGTAAGCGTCCGTCGTGTTTGCATCCGAAGCTCTGCCCAAATATGAACAACGACCACTCGCGCCTTATCGACCTATATCGTAAGATTCGTGAGGTGAAGGGCATCAAGAAAGCCTTTATTGGTAGTGGCCTCCGTTACGATTTGTTCGATGATTCGAACTACTTCGATATCGTTGTTAAGTATCACACGTCGGGTCGTTTGAAGGTGGCTCCCGAGCATACCGAGGATGGTGTGTTGAAGCTTATGCGTAAGCCAGCGTTCTCGATGTTTGAGGATATGCATCGTAGGTTTAAGCAGATTTGTCGCCGCGAAGAGCTTAACTATCAGCTAATTCCATACTTCATATCGTCACACCCTGGTTGTACCGAGCGCGATATGCAGGCTTTGGCAGATAAGGTTCTTGGTAAGTTGAACTTTACGTTGGAGCAGGTGCAGGACCTTACGCCTACGCCTATGACACTCTCGTCGGTGATGTTCTATATGGGAGAGAATCCTTACGATAAAAAGCCTCTCTATGTGGCTCGTTCGCAGGATGATAAGCGCCGTCAGAAGAGCTATTTCTTTGGTGGTGAGCTACCTACGGATACGCATCACACAAAGGGCTCGCGAGGCCGTGGCGGTCGCCCACAGCCAAAGACTCCGCAGCGTGGCACATCACCAAGAGCGAAATCTCGTCGTAGGTAGTGTGTAATAATATGCCGAAGGAGTTGTAAGGAAAGAAAAAAAATTATATATTTGTATTCGTAAATCGAAATCAATTTCAACAATTAAATAACTAAAAACTATGAAGAAGGTACTATTTTTTGCTGCGATGCTCTCTTTCGCAGTAGCTTGCGGTGGTGGTGTAAAGAGTGCTAACAACGCTGAGGAGGCAACAGTTGAGGCTCCTGAGGTTGTTGAGGAGGTAGCTCCAGAGGCTGCTGAGGAGGCAGTTCCAGAGGTTAAGGCTGAGGCTGCTCCAGAGATTCAGGCTAACGAGAAGGCTGAGATGCCAAAGCTCACAGTAAATAAGGTTATCGAGGGTGCTAAGGCTGAGGCTGCTGAGGTTGCCGAGGAGGTTAAAGAGGAGGCACAGTTCCAGGTAACCGAGATTAAGGAGAAGGTTAAGCTCGAGTCAGCTACAATCGGCAAGGATAAGAAGAAGAATATTGAGACTAACCTCAAGGTTTCTGAGACTCCAGTTGCTAAGGGCGTTGCAGTTTCTAAATAAGTGATGCCATAGAGTAAAAAAGCCTCCTATAGGAGGCTTTTTTGTTTAAAGAGGGGGCTTCGGAAGGGCTCCTTCTTTGTTGTTTTATAGATTTAGAATAGACACTGCTCTTTGCGTACCTGCTCAACCAAGGTCGTAATATCGCGCCAGGCATCCTCGCTAAGTGTTGTGCCTACTACCTCGATAACCTTACCCGCGGTGATTGCGCCTATGGTGCCACACTGGCGGATATTCAAACCCTCGCATAGTGCAGCGAGGAATCCTGCGGCATAGAAATCGCCTGCGCCTGTGGTATCCACACGCTTCGCAGCCGCCATAATACCTACCTCGGTAATCTCGCCAAGGTGCTTGATAAGCGCACCCTTCATACCCGTCTTAACGATAGTAAGCTCGCACATACGGCTAATGTAGTTGAGAGCATCCATAGCATCTTCATAGCCGCTAAACTCGTGCGCCTCCTCCTCGTTGGCAAAGAGAATATCGACGTATTGCTCCACAAGGCTGTGAAGGAACTCTCTATTCTCGCGTACGACGTTGAACGATGCGAGGTCGATAGCAACCTTTAGTCCGCGCTCCTTTGCCTTTGCCATAGTGGTGTGTATAAGCTCGTGATCCTGAACAAGATAACCCTCGATATAAAGACAATCATAACCATCAAATACCGCAGCGTCTACCTCCGAGGCCTGAAGCTCTGCCGCAGCACCAAGATGAGTTACAAGGGTACGCTCGCCATCCTTCGATACGAGGGATAGGCATCTACCCGAGGGGTGTGTTGAACGTAGCACGTATGGTGCGACGTTGACGTTGCGTAGCGCCTGAATGTAGAAGTCGCCCGTAGAATCCTCGCCCACCTTACCGATAAGTCCTACCCCGGTGCCGAGGCGTGCCATAGCGCGTATGGTGTTACCCGCCGAGCCACCGAGCGACAGAGAGTATGGACATCCCGCAACGGCTTGAAGCACGTCGCTCTGCATCTGGCTATCTACGAGGCTCATAGAGCCTTTGGCAAGCTGATACTCGCAAAGAATATCGTCCGATGAGAGGCTTACGAGCATATCTGTTAGGGCGTTGCCTATGCCTATAACACGTTTAATCATCGTTTGGTAGTAGTTTTTTGAGTTATATTGATAGAATCTTTACAATCTCCACGTCGTTGCGGTCTATGGTGCTGCTATGTTGCGTCGCCTTCGAGAATGGAACATATACCAAGTCGCCATTCTTAATGCCTATCATTACGTTGCGCTGTCCCTCCATAAGTGCGGTTATCGCCTGCGCACCCATCTTCGACGCGAGGATGCGGTCGGCAGCAGTAGGGGAGCCGCCACGTTGCAGGTGTCCAAGAATTGTGACTCTCGCGTCATACTCTGGGAACTCCTCCTTTATACGCTGTGCAAGGCCCATAGCACCTCCCGTCTCTGGGTTCTCGGCAACAAGTACGATAGCCGAGTTCTTACTCTTGCGGAAGCCGCGGTTTATGAGGTCGCCAAGCTGGTCTATCTCGGTCTCCATCTCAGGGATTATCGCAGCCTCGGCACCTGTGGCTATTGCACCATTGAGGGCGAGGTAGCCCGCCATATGTCCCATAACCTCGACAAGGAAGAGACGTTCGTGGCTTGTTGCCGTATCACGAATCTTATCCACAGCCTCGACGATGGTGTTTAGTGCCGTATCGTAGCCGATGGTCTCATCCGTACCTCCAAGGTCGTTGTCAATAGTACCTGGAAGACCAACGATAGGAACGTCATACTCCTCGGCGAAGATACGTGCGCCAGAGAGTGAGCCATCGCCACCAATCACTACCAGTGCGTCGATGCCCGCAGCCTTCATATTTTCGTATGCCTTGGAGCGTCCTTCAGAGGTTGTAAACTCGCGACAGCGTGCGGTCTTAAGGATAGTGCCTCCCTGCTGGATGATATTACTAACTGATTTCGATGTAAACTCCTCCATCTCGTTGTAAACCAAGCCGTAGTAGCCACGCTTGATGCCCACAACGCGGAGGTTATTATAGATTGCCATACGTGTCACGGCGCGAATCGCAGCGTTCATACCTGGAGCATCACCTCCCGATGTAAGCAATCCTATGCACTCAATTTTTGCCATATTTATTATATGAATAATTCCTGGGTTAAAGGTACTAAAAATATGCCAGATTCTTGTTGCTGTATACAAAAAAAAGCCACCCTAAATTGGGTGGCTCTTGCCTTTATATGTGGAGGTGTCATCTCGCAGCATCACTCGCAAAATCTCTCTGCTCGATGCCCGTTACTCGCCCCCCTTTGGATTATTAGATCTCGCCCTCGCCGCGGAAATCCTCGATGTTAGCCTTTGATGAGAGAGCATCAACAGCTACACGACCACGCTCGCTCTCGCGCTGTGTCATATATGGAGTGCGCTCTGTCTCAATAGTTGCAGGATCTACCTCGCCGTTGATAGCGTCAACAACGAATACGTAAGCACCTGTAGCACCCTTAACCTTAGTCTCGATGCCTGTTGTGCGTGTAGATGCGATAGCGCCTACCAACGATGGCTCGAACTTGCCGTCTACGACGTTGATGTTAGCCTTAAGGTCTGTGAATGTGCCGTTCTGTACGCCCTCGATAGCTGCGTCCATAGCAAGCTGTGATGCGATAGCCTCGTACTGCTTGTTGCGCTTGAGAGTTGTCTCGATAGCCTTATCGTTCTTTGGCTGGTACTTGTTCTGGTCGATGTCAGTAACCATAACAACGTAGATTACGTTCTCGCCGTGGAAACGCTTAACATCACCAACCTCAGCGTTGTAAGCCCAAACAGCAATCTGGCGTGAGTTAGCAATACCGCGTACACCACGTGTGCGGCCCTGCATAGGAACGTACTCGTTACGGTTAGCAGATGATACAAGAACCTGGTAGTGAGCAGCATTAGCAGCATCGTTGAAAGACTCTGCAGTGTTGCCAGCCTCGGTGATGAATGCCTCTACGCTCTTAACGATGTTGTCGTTAGTAAGTGCGCTTGCCTTAACTGTCTTCTCAACGTCAGCAGTAAGTACGAAACGCTCCTTATCACCAACCTTTGTAATCTTTACAACAGCAGGCTTGTGGTTGTATGTGTATGTGAAGATATCACCAACCTTTGCGCCGATGAAGTTCTTAGCGTCGCTCTCCGACATCTTAACCATCTCGCGGCTATCAGTAGCTACGTCAACAGCGTTCTCCAACTTTGTGAAGTCACCACCGTTAGCCTTAACCTCCTCCAACAAAGCGTTAGCCTCAACGATGTTAGCTGCAGTAACAACCTCGAACTCGTATGATGCTGGAGCGATAATGTCAGAGATAAGGTATGAAGCGCTCCAAGTCTTATCCTCCAATACTGGACCGAAGTTCTTCTTTGACTTGATAGCCTCCTGAACACGTGGCTCTACGTCAGCAAACTTCTTGTATGTGTCAGCCTTACCACCAATAGCGCGTACTGCCTGCTTGATAGCAGCGCCGTCGCCATTAGCAGCAGCAACAGCTGCATCTACAGCCTTAATCTGCTCCTCTACAGCTGTCATATCCTCTGCTGTAGGCTCGATATCGAAGGTTACGTAGCGGAGTGTGCGTGCGCCATAGTTGTAGTTCTCGCGCTTGTTCTCCTCGTAGTAAGCGTTAATCTCCTCCTCGCTTACAGTAACCTCTGGCATAGCTGTGTATGGTACCATAACGTAGCGGCCAGTGAACGATGCGTCGTTGCGAAGCATTGACTCCTCAACCTCGAGACGGTTAACGTAGTTTGCTGCGGCGTATACTGCAGAGAACTTCTCGTAACCAAGGTTAAGACCGATAGTTGGAAGGTTTGATACCCACTGGTTCTGAATCATCATCTCCATCTGGTCATCAGGAATACCATACATACGGTACATCTCTGCAACGCGCTCTGCAAATACTGTTGCATAGCTCTTGATATCGCCCTCTGCTACGCCAAGACCTACCTGCTCCAAAGCCTCCTTTGTGAAGTGGTTGAATACAGCTGTCTGGTAAGCGTAGTCAGACTTGTTGTCATCAGAGAGGTTTGCGTCGCGGAATGTCTCCTGATACTGTGCGTATACAGAAGCCTTAACCTCCTCGTTGTCTACTGTCATTACAGTCTTGTCCTCTGGAATCTCGCTCTTGCGGTTCTGCATAGAGAGCTGATCACCAAGAATAAATGCTACAAGTACAAGGCCGATAAGTACTGAAAGTACAATGCCGAACTTGGTTCTTAAAGTGTTTAATGATGCCATAAATTTTTTATTGTTTTTTATTGTTTCGTCAATATATCCAATACAACCTCCAAAGGTAGTAATTTTTTGTTAAACGCAATCAATAATACTCGAAAAAAATCAATTATACCTTATATTAAATGAAAAAGATAGGCGTAAAATAAAAATAACCCCGCTAAGACGAGGTTATTTTACAATCTTTGTATGTTCGTTTGGCTACTTACACTCAATCTCTACAAGGTCGAGACGTGAGCCTTCGCGGCGTAGAATCTTAATCGTGAAGAGTTCATTCTCAAAGCGTTCGCCCTCGTGAGGAATGCCTCCGCGCTCGGCAATGATATAGCCCGCAAGGGTGTCGTACTCCTCACTCTCGGGGATGCCCAACGTGTACTCCTCGTTGAGATACTCAACCTCCAAGCGTGATGAGAATATCCAGTGACGCTCCTCAATCTGCCTCTCGACCAACTCCTGCACATCGTGCTCATCCTCAATCTCTCCGAAAATCTGCTCCAAGACATCTTCCAGTGAGATGATACCTGCCGTGCCTCCAAACTCATCAATAACAACAGCGATGCTTGCCTTACGCTTTGTGAAGGTCTCGAGCATAGCCTGAAGGGGCATAGTCTCGGCAACATAGATGGTCTTGATGAGAATGTCGGAAATCGACGTAGGACGCTCGAAGAGGCTCTTCGAGTTGACATATCCGATGATATTATCAATAGTGTCGTGCCATACGAAGATACGCGAGTAGTTACTATCGACGAAGCGTTCTGTAAGCTCCTCGATAGTTGTTGACTCAAGGTCTACGGCCTCTACATCAACACGTTGCACCATACAATCACGCACTCTGAGGTCGGCGAAATCCAACGCATTTTGGAGCAGACGTATATCCTCCTCGCTATCGCTATCCAGCTCTATGTTATCTGCCTCGACCAACGATGCAAGGTCATCGCGGTTGAACTCCATAGGCTCTGTGCGATTCTCGATGCGGTTTCCTGTAAGGCGGATTAGACCGTACGAGAGGAGTGTCGTAAGGCGAGAAATAGGGTAGAGGATAATGTACAAAAGGTACAATATCGGTGCGAAGAATGTGTAGTAGAAGTTGGGGTTATGGCGTACTATAGACTTTGGGATATACTCTCCGATGAAGATGATAACGATAGTAGAGAGTATTGTCTGTAGCAGAGTATTTTCGATATTGAAGCCCAGGTGCAGAATTTGGGACATAAACATAGAGTAGATAACAAGTGCGATGTTGTTACCTACGAGTATTGTTGTAATGAAGTTGCTTGAGTTGTGGCTGAAGATATCAGCGATGTAGTTGAACACGGGATTTTGCTTGCGGTCAATCTCCTCGCGCAAGCGGTTTCGTCCCAAGAATGCTATCTCCATTCCCGAGAAGAACGCCGAAAAAAGAAGCATTACGGCGATGATTATAATCATAGTAAGTGTTACCTCACCCATATTTGTTGTTCTACTACTATTTCTTAGGTTTAACCTCTGTCTTTAGCTCTGTATCAAAGCTAAGAGATTGGTTGTTAGGAAGTTCCGCTCTCTTTGAGCCTGATGGTCTGCCTCCTGCTGATGGCACAACACTCTGATTCACGGGTGTTGGCTCAAACTTTTTATTGGCTGCCGAAGATGGTGATACGGATGATGACAAAGGGTTTACGCTCGAAGGAGTAAACGTACCTCCGCCTCTGTTACCCCTATCGCTTCTACCTGGCGCTCTATTGCTATTTTGCTGGCTGCTTGGTCTTTTATATCCGCTTGTGTTGCTTTTATTGTCGTCCCTCTTCTCCGCCTTCGATGTGTCGGATGTCGAAGCACTCTTCTTCTCCTCTTTAGCCTTGGCGCTCTCGGATTTGCTGTTGTTAGCCTCCGCCTGAAGCGAGTCGAACTCCATCTCGGAGCTATACTTACGGAAGTGGATGTTCTTGAGATCCTCATCAGCATCGAAGCCTACGCCAAAGTGCCAGCCGTCGGGTTGTAGAACTTTGGTATCTACGTTGGAGTAGATTTTCTTTGTCGATGCGTTCCAAAATAGCTGCTGGGTGTATATCTCAGTAAGTCCTGTTACTATGGTATCCCCCTCTTTGCGGTTGTTCTTGATGATTACGACATTACCCTTTGCCTCCCAGAGCCTCTGACGCTCGTAGTAGATGGCATAGTTCGCGGTGATGGTAGCATCAACCAGCGAGAGCGAGTCGGTGTAGGTAATCATCTTGATGCCTCGGCGGAACTCCTGATAGGGGTTTGCCGCAAGGCTATAGCCCTCCATAAGTGGTGAGCTAAAGGTGTAGGAGCGTTTTCCGTTCTCCATCATAATGATGGTACGGTTTTCGCTCGATTCGGTTAGCAGAGTCTCGTAGTCAAAATCTGTAGACTCTGTACTTGTACTACAAGAGAGTAGCAATGTAGCACTCCCCAGGATGGAGAGTGCTATCATCGCATATCTTCTTATAGTTCGATTCATTAATATATAATAGTTTACGAGAATCTATTATCGGTAACGAATAGTTGTAGTCTGACCAGCTGCGAAACCACAAGGAATTGTGTAACGCTCGTTCTCACGAAGCTCCGCGAAGAAGCAAGTCTCCTGTGGAGGGAATGCAGCGCGGTATGAGTTCATCAACTGCTGTGCAGCCTTCTGAACCTCTGGCTCATCCTTAAGCAATGAAGCAGCCTGTGCCATAGCGTCGTATGCTGCCCAGTATACTGAAACACCACCAATCTTATCCTCTGTGCAACGGCTTGAAGCGTAGCACTGACCAAGGATGAAGAATGCATAACCGTTCTGTGGGTTGATGCTACGAAGCTCACGTGCAGCCTCTGCAGCAGCAGCGTAGTTGTGGTTAGTAACCTCGATAAGACCAATCTTTGCGTAGAGAGGCTCCTTCTTTGCAGGGTCAGTCTCTACTGCAAGTGCCTCACGCAAGTACTTGAGAGCCTTGTCGTTCTCGCCACGTGTCTGGAAGCCCTGTGCAAGGAAGAGAGCTGTCTCTGATGATGGCTTGATGGTGTAGTACTTCTCGGTAGTTGCGAAGAAGAAGTCGCTTGAGCACTGTGCGCGTGACATAAGAGCTACGGCCTGTGACAAGAGAGCGTCGTTATCTGGGTCTGCAGCGAGCTTCGCAGAGAACAATGTCTCGAGGTTCTCGCAGCTTGCAGCACCGCTGGTACCGAAGCTTGTCTCGAATACCTCCTTGAACTGCTCGTCCTCGGCTGATACCTCAGCGAAGAGTGGTGAAAGACGCTCATACTCCGCAAGGATAATCTCGCTTGTTACCTCATCATCATACTCATAGTCCTCGCAGAGGTACTTGTAGTAAGATGCAACGATGTCGAGGTTGATACGGCCAGTCTCGATAGCAGCGTCGATAGCATCCTTCAAACCAGCACGCAAAAGTGGACGGTTAGTAGTGCAAAGACGCATCATATCACGAGCCTTCATATCGAGGATATAATCCTTACCATTCTTCTGGTGGTCACCGAAGTAAACAACACGCTGGTCGTAGATGTAGAGGATAGAGTCGATGTACATACGACGCTCCTCAACGCTACGTGCGCGCTGTGTCTTGTTCTTGTACAATGTTACACCACGTGCGAAAGTCTGCTGTGAAGCCTCTGGACAGTTGTTGAGCAACTGCTGGAAGTACTGTGTTGCACGCTTGAAATCTTTAGCGTCAAGAGCCTCCTTAAGGTAGTTACTTGCAAGGATGTTTGCCTCACGCTCCTCGACAGTAGCACCCCACTTGCCGTAGAGTCTGTCGTCGCTAAAATCCTGGGCTGATGCCGAGAATCCAATGACTACCATAAGGGCAGCCAAAAGAAATTTTACGCTTTTCATACTTTTAGAATTAGTTTATGTTTGTTTGTTATTATCTTCGAAATGTCTGTTAATCGAACTTCTGACGTACGAACCAATAGTCCGATGTATCTGATGAGAAGAGCGAGAATCCGAGAGATATTTTGTAGTAGTTTTGTGTCACAAGTCCCACCTTTCGGGCATCCATCGTAATACCTCCAGGCACCGACATACGTCCATACTCGAAGCCGATGTTCATCGACGAAGCACCCCAAATCTTAACAGGAAGACCAAAACCTGCGGTGATGGCGAGTTGGTTGATGCTCTGACCACCGAATGTCTGGTAGTAGTTGCCAAAGCGTACACCAGCGCGGTAGGTTATTCGGTTGAGGTAGTTACGTACGTCCGACGAGCGAGGTGTAATCTCGAAACCTGCCTTGAAGGTGTGAGTATCGGCATACTTCACAACTACGTTTACTGGGTTGCTATTCTCGTCAAACGATGCATTGTTCTTACCCCAAGCAGCATATACGTAGTCTGCGCCTACGGCCCACGAGCGGTTGCGGAAGTAGAGGCCTACGCCAACCTGATGTGGCACGCGAAGCTCCAAAGCGTTAGTCTGGTTACGAATTGGGAACTTATTGAGATTTGCGATATCGGTGCTTGTGCTTACGTAGCTCTCCTTCTTTGGATTGAGGTTGCCGCCGAGGTCATACGTAGCACCAAGGGTAAGGGTGCGCAACTCGTTGTGAATGATGCTCCACTGCATACCTACCTGCATCTTGAAGTTGTTAACCACGTACTTATCTGTACCAACCGTAGGACTATAATTTCCTGAGCCTGTGACAACATCCGTAGCCTCCGCCTGGTACTTGCGCTCGATATATCCCCAATAATATTTTGCCGCTACACCGATTGAGAACTTCTGCCAAGGAGCCCAACCTACCGAAACCTTAACCTCGGTGATATCTCCCGTACCCTCATAGCCATACTGCACACGCCCGATGTTTGCCCAGTTGTTAGGGTCCTCATCCGTAGTTCGCACCTTGTAGCCCACACTGCTATATGGCGACACGCTAATCGACGTACCCAAGCCCTTTGCCAATGGGAATGTTAGGGCGATGCTGTGGATATTTGCGGTGTTGTATACGGTCTTCGCCTTTGATGTCTGCACACCCTCGGCGTTGTACTTTGGCTGGTTATTGCGGAAGTGTGTGCCGTCGATACCCACGTCAAAGAGGAATGTCTTACGTGGTGCAACGCTTGCTGCCGCAGGGTTAAGGGTGTTGACCTGACCAGCGGTGCGCTTTGCGATACCTACGCCACCCATAGCACGCATCTGCACGGTACCTGGAGTAGACAACTCTCCTGGGCCATACATTGAGTATGGCGAATAGGCATTGATGCTACTTGTCTGCGCGAAAGCTATGCAAGGCAACAAAAGTAGCGCTACCAAGAGCGGATATATGAGTTTATAACTTTTCTGCATTATACTCTAAAATTCTATCGAGTCCAAAAATAACTGGCTCACAGTCTGCAAATATCGCGTTTTTAATTCTCTTTACAAAATATTTTGCGTCACCTCCGGTGAAAATAGTGCAATTTTTTTCATTTTTTACTAAAAATGACTCTACGTAGCCCCTAATTTCCTGCTCTACGCCACGCATCACACCTTGTTCTATGGCCTCGATGGTTGTGCGACCATACTCCAAAACCTCCTCCGTAGGGGTGCAAAGTGGAAGCTTTGCGGTGTAGTCAGCCAGTGCGCGGAAGCGAGTTGTGACACCTGGCGAGATGTTACCTCCGAGGAACACATTGTCTACTACGTAGTCAATGGTTATTGCCGTGCCGAAGTCTACAACCATAATATCTCGCTCGGGGAACATCGCCGCGACACCTACTGCGGCAGCAAGCCTGTCGGCACCGAGGGTGTGAGGTGTGTGGTAGTGGTTTCCAATTGGCAGTGGCGTTGTGGCGGGGGTGAAGACCATAACGTCACGGATGTGGCTGCAAAGCTGTGTTGCAACCTCCTCGGCATTGCCACGTGTGGAGGCAACAATCGAACGAGTGATAGCAGGGTAGCGCTCCACTATTTCAGTAATATCCTCGTTTGAGATATTCTCCACGGTGCGTTGCTTCTTAATTGCTCCGTTGTCGATAACGGCAATCTTCGCTCGGCTATTTCCTATGTCTACGATAAGATTCATCTTCTTCTATTACAGGTGTTTATAATCGTTGCTATGCCTCCGCAGCAGCGGCTAACGTGCGTAGCATCTCCACCGCCTCGGCTACCGAATATATCTTTCTAACGGTCATAGATAGGCGGTTATTGTATTGCTTAACTACAAAACGCTCGGGGTTGGATACCACCTTACGGAGCATATTGAGGAAGGTGTCGGTCTTGAAGAATGGCGAGTTGTTGTCGCCTACGAAGCGAACAATCATCAAGCCGTTCTTCACCTTCACGTGTTCCATACCGAGGTTTATGGCCTCGTGACGTAGGCGCACCACGTCGCAAAGCACACGCACAGGCTCTGGGATAGCGCCAAAGCGGTCCTTGAGGCGAACCATAAGTGCCTCGAACTGCTCGTCGGTGTGCATAGCGTCAATCTCACGATAGAGACGT
>JAEIGA010009166.1_pt1 | contig 14971 bp, 11 predicted proteins | sample 9270691 | NCBI WGS metagenome assembly JAEIGA01 (sample SAMN17057246, study PRJNA624740) | gut metagenome | biome: biome; isolation source: fecal sample | host: Bos grunniens | place: China: Xizang | collected 2019
ACAGCCTTTATGGAAAACGAGCTTGACTCAATAGAACAGAGCAAGAACACTATAGAAGGTGTTATCGGTGATTTTTACAAAAAGTTTGCCGAGGAGCTTGAAAAAGCGGAGGCATCTGATAAAAAGGAAGTAAAAATCCCTGCAGAGGAGAGCGAATACGAATGCCCTAAATGCGGAAAGCATATGGTCTATAAAAACGGCAGATTTGGCAGATTCCTCGCCTGTCCCGATTATCCAACCTGTAAAAGCACGGTTGCAGTGGATAAAGAAGGAAAACCGCAGAAGCCAAGAGAGCCGAAGGCAGTGGAGCTTGCAGGCTTCAAGTGCGAAAGATGCGGCTCAGAGGTAGTTATAAGAAACGGAAAATACGGTGAATTTTACGCTTGCCAGAATTACCCAAAATGCAAATACACCAAGCAAAAAACTATAGATATTGGCGTCGATTGTCCTCGGTGTGGCAGTAAGGTTATAGGTAAGCACGCAAAGGAAAACGTACTGTTTTACAGTTGTTCTGACTATCCAAAGTGCGATTTTTCCTCCTGGGATATGCCTCTTGAGAGAAAATGCCCTGATTGCTCCGACACTCTTTATTACAAAAAGGCGAAAAAGCTTGTTTTGTGTAAAAGACGTGGATGCGGCTATCAGTCCGAGGAAGAAATCAAGACCGAGGAATAATTATGAAAAACGAAGGAATTGTTGTTATTGGCGCAGGTCTTGCAGGAGCGGAGGCGGCTTATCAAGCGGCGAGGCTTGGTGTTCCTGTAACTCTTTATGAGATGAAGCCGAATAAGAAAACCCCTGCCCACCATGCCGACGGTTTTGCAGAGCTTGTATGCTCTAATTCTTTAAGGTCAAATCAGTTAAGCAATGCCGTCGGGCTCCTCAAGGAAGAGCTGAAAGTTATGGGTTCTCTTATAATGGAGGCAGCTTATGCCACCGAGGTGCCGGCAGGAAGCGCTCTTGCGGTAAACAGAGAACTCTTCAGCGAATACGTTACAAAAAAAATTAAAGAAAATCCTCTTATCACCGTGGTGGAAGAGGAAATTGATAAAATTGATTTTGAAAAAATCACGGTGGTTGCCACAGGACCTCTTACCTCAGATTCTATGGCAGAAACAATAAGCGAGATAATGGGAGGAGACGAGCTTCATTTCTTCGATGCAGCAGCTCCTATCGTGGATTTTTCCACTATCAATTTAGAAAAAGCATTTTTCGCTTCAAGATACGGTAAGGGCGACCCCGAGGATTATCTTAACTGCCCTATGACTAAAGAAGAATATGATGCATTTTATCATGCTCTTATCACCGCAGAGGTTGCCGCTCTCAAGGAGTTTGATAGGGAAGAGCAGGGGGAGCTTCAGGTGTTTGAGGGATGTATGCCTGTTGAGGTCATGGCTTCAAGAGGGTATGATACCCTTCGCTACGGGCCTATGAAGCCCGTGGGGCTTCCCACCCCTAAAACCGGCGAGGATGCGTTTGCTACGGTTCAGTTAAGGCGAGAGAACAGGGAAGGGACTATGTATAATTTAGTCGGCTTTCAGACTCACCTCACCTTTGGTGAGCAGAAGAGGGTATTCAGGATGATACCCGGGCTTGAAAACGCAGAGTTTTTCAGATATGGGGTAATGCATCGCAATACTTATATTAATTCGCCCGGTAAGCTTGATTCAACCTACGCTACTCTGAAATATCCCAAGCTGTTCTTCGCAGGACAGATGACAGGCGTCGAGGGATACGTTGAATCTGCTTCCTCCGGATTTGTGGCAGGTATAAACGCAGCAAAACTTTATCTCGGTATGGAAAAGACGGTTTTCCCCAAGGAAACTCAAATAGGCGCTTTGGCTGATTACGTAAGCCATGGTGGAATTTCTTCGGTTTTTCAGCCTATGAATGCTAATTTTGGAATAATAGCTCCACTTAACAAAAAAGTAAAAGGAGGCAAGAAATTCAGGAATGAGGCTTATGCTGAGCGCTCCCTTGAAATAATCAAGGAAGGCTTCTTGGATTTTGTGTAAAATGAAAATACTTATTGACGTAATGAGCGGAGATAACGCTCCTCTCGAGCTTATTAAGGGTGCAATACTTGCAGAAAAGGAATACAAAGGCCACGAGTTTGTGATTGTTGGCGATGAAAATATAATTTCTGATGTTGTTGTTAAAAATGAATTCGACCTTGGAAACATTAAAATTCACCATGCACCTAACGTAATAAATATGGAGGACAGGCCTTTAGCTGTCGTGAGAGAAAAAAAGGACTCATCTATGGGTGTTGGTCTTAAGCTTCTTGCTGACGGCGAGGGCGATGCCTTTGTAAGTGCGGGTAATACAGGCGCTCTTATAACAGGCGCAACCCTTATCGTAAAACGTATTCCCGGAATTAACAGAGCGGCAATAGCTTCGATACTTCCGCTTACATGTCCCGTTATGCTTATGGACTCCGGCGCAAACCTTAACGTAAGCTCGGATAATATATGCCAGTTTGCCTTTATGGGCGCAAAGTATATGGAGAAAATTTACAATATTGACCGCCCGAGAATAGGTCAGCTTAACAACGGTACTGAATATAACAAGGGTAACGCCCTTCAGGTTGAGTCCTATCAGCTGCTTACGGAGAGCGGACTCAACTTTGTCGGAAACGTTGAGTCGAAGGAGGTTCCCTTCGGAGTTTGCGACGTACTTGTAACAGATGGCTATACAGGAAATATATTGCTTAAATCTATTGAGGGTATGGGCAAATTCCTGCTTAAAATGCTTAAAGAGGTGCTCACCACTAACTTTGTGACAAAGGCTTCAACCCTTACAATGAAAGCGAAGATAAAGGAAATCAAGCATAGATTCGATGCATCGGAGCACGGTGGCGCACCGTTGCTCGGTATAACGAAGCCTGTTATTAAGGCTCATGGCTCATCTGATGCAAATGCTATTAAGAATGCTGTAAGACAGGCTATATTCTTCGTTGAATCTGAAATTAACAAGGATATATTCAGCTTTGCGCAAGACTATGATGAGAAAAAGCTTATCGCAGATGCTGATAAGGCTTACGGGGTCTGATTTTTAAGACTATTTACTGAAATACGGAGGTGCTTATGGCGATAGGAAAGGATTTTTCCGAATTGCTATTTAAAATAGGATATAGCTTTTCAGATCAATCGTATCTTGAAAATGCGCTTACACACGCTTCGTATTCCAATGAGTATAGGAGCAAGGGTTTAAATCTGCCATCTAACGAAAGACTGGAGTTTTTGGGTGATGCTGTTCTCCAGATAGTTATATCGGAATACCTTTACGACAATTTCAAGGAATTTAACGAAGGCAATCTTACGGTTATGCGTCAGAAGCTTGTTTGCGAGAGAACTCTGGCAAAGGTTGCCGAATCCATCTCACTTGGTGATTATATACACCTGGGACGAGGAGAGGAAGGCGATTGCCGTAAGCGCCCAAAGATACTTGCAAACACGCTTGAAGCCCTTATAGGAGCTATATTCCTTGATTGCAGAGAGAGAAATTCAGAGGAATATAAAGAGGTTATATCGAGCCTTATGAAGTATGAATTTTCCTCGGCTGTGTGCTTTACAAAGCACGACTACAAGACGCTTTTGCAGAAGCTCGTTGAAAAGGACGGCTCTGCCGTACTTGAATATCGTGTTATTGACGAGAGCGGTCCCGACCATAAAAAAAGCTATACGGTTGTGGCGATGGTGAATAATAACGAGGTGGGAAAGGGCGTTGCGGCAAAGAAGCGTGATGCTGAAATGGCTGCGGCAAAAATGGCGCTTGAGCTTTTTGGATATAAGGACGTCTAAGTTATGGGAAGACATATAAATATTCCGATTTTTATACCTCATCTCGGGTGTCCCAACCAGTGTGTATTCTGTAATCAAAGAACTATATCCGGAACGAAGGAGTTTGATTTTAGAGAGGTTGTGGGGATTATTGAAAAATCCCTTGTCACAACTGCGCCTGATGACGAATGCGAGATTGCATTTTTCGGAGGATCCTTTACGGGGATTGAACGAAATTTAATGATTTCGCTTCTAAATGAGGCAAATAAATACATAAAATCAGGCAGAATTAAATCTATAAGATGTTCTACCCGTCCTGATTACATTGACGACGATATACTTGATTTGCTTTGGGATATGGGTGTCAGAAATATAGAGCTTGGACTTCAGAGTGTGTCAGATTCGGTGCTCATGTGTTGCAAACGCGGTCATGGATTTACAGCAGAGGCGGATGCCTGTCGCAAAGTTGTTCAAAAAGGCTTTACTTTGGGCGGTCAGATGATGATTGGTTTGCCAGGAGCGACAGAAGAAGACGAACTCACGACTGCCGAATTTATAGTTAACAGTGGGGCGAAGGAAGCGAGGATTTATCCTACGGTGGTCTTTCGTGATACAGAACTGTATGATATGACGCTGAATGGCGTATATGAGCCGCTTACTACGGAAGCGGCTGTGGTGCGTACGGCGAAAGTATTCAAAATACTCTCGGCCGGGGGCGTTAAGATTCTCAGGGTTGGACTTTGTGACTCCGAAAATTTACATAACGACAGCACTTATTACGCAGGTCCCAATCATCCTGCGATAGGTGAGCTTGTTGTCGGTGAGGTTTATTATAATATCGCTGCTGATAAAATCAGCAGGCTTAATTTAGAAAAAAATGCTTCGGTGACTTTAGAGGCTCCCTTAGGGCAAACTTCGAAGGTTGCCGGACATAAAAGGCGCAACAAAGATAGACTGAAAAAAGAATTCGGTTTATCAGCAATTAAGGTAATAGAAAATTCAGCGCTTTGCGGTTACGAATTGACCGTATATGCGGATGAGAGGAAATAAAATGTATTTAAAATCACTTGAGCTGCACGGCTTCAAATCCTTCCCGAATAGAACCACCCTCACCTTTGAGCGAGGGGCTACGGTTATTGTCGGTCCTAACGGAAGCGGAAAATCAAACATATCCGACGCTATGCGATGGGTACTTGGTGAGCTTTCAAGCCGAAATATCCGAGGAACGAAGATGGAGGACGTTATATTCGGTGGAACCGATTCACGTCGCCCTATGGGATTCGCAGAGGTTTCGGTAGTTTTTGACAACTCAGATTCTGATAATCGCCTTGATTCTCCCTTTGATGAGGTTGTTGTTACCCGTAGATATTATCGCACGGGTGAAAGCGAGTATCTTATCAACCGCGAGCCAAAGCGTTTACGTGATATTTACGAGTTGTTTATGAATACGGGAGTTGGCCGTGAAGGTTATTCTATAATAGGTCAGGGTAAAATTGCGGAAATTATCTCCAAAAAGAGCGACGAGCGAAGAAATATATTTGAAGAAGCTGCCGGAATTTCCAAGTACAGACACAGAAAAGAGGAATCCGAAAGAAAGCTTAAAAATACGCAGGATAACCTTGACAGGGTTAAGGATATACTCCTTGAGCTTGAGAGCCAGGTTGGTCCTCTTGAAAAAGAGGCTGAGAAGGCAAGGCGAGGTCTTGCTATATACGAAGAAAAGAAAAGGGCAGACGTATCGCTTTGGCTTTATGACACCAAGCAAATAAGAGAGGATATTCAGAATGCCTCTGATGCTTTGAAGCTTTCTCGCCATCAGCTTGAAATAGTTGACGGCATAATTGAAGAGCTGAATGCGCAGCAGGACGAAACCTATAATAAAGCCCAGGAAAACAAGCTTCTTTCTTCAAGAATTTACGAGGAAATAAGAGAAACCACGGAAAATCTTCACAGACTTGATAATGCGCTTCGTGTCGCTGAATCGGAATTCGCTCATTCCGCCGAAATGATTGAGCAGTGCAATGAGAGAATTGCCGAGATTAACCGCAGCGAAGAAAACGTACGCAAAAACAGAGAAGAGCTTGAAGCAAGAAGAACGGAACTATCCGCAAGATACAAGGAATTTTGTGATATTAGGCTTGAATATCTCGCAGAGCAACAGAAGCTGATTGGCGAAGTGAATGAAGCTAAAAGAAAGCTCGAAGAGGCTCTCGATGAGCTTACCGTCGAGGAAAATCTCGCAACCGACTTAAAGGTGAGAATAGACGTTCTTAAAAATTCCAAGGTGGCTGACGGTACCAAATCCCAGGACCTCGAAGAGGAAATTGCGAAGTATGAAGAGGCAGGAGTATCTCTTAAGGAAGAGGCTGACAAATGCGAGGAGAATGCCGCAGGATTTAAGTCACAGATTGCTGAAAAAGAGGCGATAATTCACGAAAATGAGGAGCTTTGTCGTGAGCTATCCGAAGAAAAGCAAACTCTTTCGGAAACTTTAAACGGAGCAAAGCTTCGCCGTGATGAATTTTTACAGAGAGCTGATGTTCTTCAGCGAATGAATGACCATTTTGAAGGCTATGGCGAGAGCGTAAAGTTCGTTATGCGTGAATATGGCGCCGGAAGACTTGATGCATCTGGGAAAATACACGGTCCTCTTTCGTCGCTGATAAACGTTGATAAGACTTACATTACTGCCATTGAAACCGCACTTGGCGGAAGCCTTCAGAATATTGTAGTTGATGATGAAGAAACTGCAAAGGCAGCAATTTATGCTCTTAAGAGGGCTTCTGCCGGCAGAGCAACGTTTTATCCTATAACGGCTATTCGTCCCGCTACGGAAACCGATGAAATCAGACGTGCAAAAAATTTTGAAGGCTATGTCGGACGGGCTGATACCCTTGTACATACCGATGCAAAATATCGGTCTATAGTTGAATTTTTGCTTCTCCGAACTGTTGTCTTTGACAACATCGACAATGCATCATTTGCCGCAAAGCAGCTCGGCTATCGTGTAAAGCTTGTAACCCTTGACGGTCAGGTCATAAATGCGGGTGGCGCATTCACAGGAGGTGCTGCAAAGCGGGACAGCGGAATTCTTTCACGAGGCTCTGAAATCGCTGCTCTTAAGGATAAGGCGGATAAGCTTTCCTCCGAAATTGAAAAATACGAAATCGAAATTTCCGAGCTTTCTCTGAAGTTGAGTGAAGCAAAGGAAAAAATTAGTATTGCCGAGGAAGAAAAGGAAATTCTTCTCACTCTATCGAGAGGGCAGTTTGCCGCTCTTGACAGAGCCAATGCTGAATATTCTGCTAACAGCAATATTATTGAAAAGCTAAAATTTGACTATAATAATCTTATTGGTCAGCAATCGAAGGCCGAAGAGGAAATTAACAAACTTACAGCTCAATACGATGCGGCATGCGAGAGAATAGCTGCTTTGAAATCCTACCGCTCGGGTCTTTCTACCGAAACAGGTATAAAAGACGAGAAATGCGACGAGCTTGCGGACCGCGCCAATGAGATATTCATTCAGGCGACCGAAGCACGTAAGGACGTGGAAAGCGTTGAGCAGTCTATTGCCGTTATTGACGCACGTATTTCAGAACTTTCCTCGGAGCGTGACGGTCAGAATGTCAGAATTGCTGATATACGTGGAAAGCGCGATAATATTGACGAAACTAAGGAAAACAACAGACGCGAGTATGAAGAGCTTGAAGCTAAGCTTGCAAAGCTGAACGACGAGCGTCGTGCAGCAGACAGCGGAGCTGACGATTTTGACAGAATACTTAATGATATAAGAAATAAACTCAAAGAAAAGAGCGCTTCAAGAGATGTTTGCTACGAAGCGACAATTAGGGATGAGAACAGGCTAAATCAGCTGGTTGAAAGACAGGAAAAGCTTGGCGCCCAGCTTTGGGACGATTACGAGATTTCTTATGAGGAAGCCGTAGCTCTTGATTATCCTGCGGTTACTGCCGAAAACAGAGAAGAGGTTGCGGCAGTACAGTCTTCAAGTAAAGCAAGGCTCAGAGCACTCGGTAATTACAACCCGGGGGCTATTGAGCAGTATGCCGAGGTTAAAATGCGCTATGATTCTCTTAATACGCAATACGTTGACCTTACAAACTCCTATGACGAGCTGACGGGCATCATATCCCGGCTTGAAGAGGAAATGAAGACCAGCTTCGTTTCCGCCTTTGAAGCTATAAACAAAAACTTTGGCATCACCTTCAAGGAGCTGTTCGGCGGAGGTAGTGCAGAGCTAAACCTCACAGAGCCGGAGGACGTTCTTAATTCCGGAATTGAAATCAAAGCGGCTCCTCCCGGTAAAATTATCAAGAGCCTTTCACTTCTTTCGGGTGGAGAACAGTCGTTCGTTGCCATAGCGCTCCTGTTTGCGATACTTAAGGTTAACCCGACTCCCTTCTGTATCCTTGACGAGATTGAGGCGGCTCTTGACGAAGTTAACGTATTCAGATTTGGCGAATACATTAAAAAGCTGGCGGAGGGCACACAGTTTATTCTTATCACGCACAGAAGAGGTACTATGGAGGTTGGTGACAGACTTTACGGCGTCACTATGCCGCAAAGGGGTATTTCTCAGGCAATAGAGCTTAACGTAAGCGAAATAGAAGGAAAACAGAAGGAGTTACTCGATGGGGTTCTTTGACAAACTTAAGCTTGGACTGAAAAAAACCAAGGATGCGATTGTCGGCAAAATAGACAGTCTTTTCAAAATGTTCAGAAAGGTAGACGAGGACCTTTTTGAGGAATTAGAAGAGCTTCTCGTGTCAGCAGACGTGGGATTTACCACTACCGAGGAAATTCTTGAGGAGCTTCGCACTACTGTTATTGACAATAAAATTAAAGACCCCGAGGATGTAAAGAGTATTCTTTTTGGCATTCTTAAGAGAATGATAGGGGAGCATGAGCCACTTAATCTTACTACCAAGCCCTCAGTAATTCTTGTGGTTGGAGTAAACGGCGTTGGAAAAACGACATCTATCGGTAAGATTTCCAAGGAGCTTAAAAACCAAGGGAAAAAGGTTGTGGTTGCGGCAGCGGACACCTTCAGAGCGGCTGCGGCAGAACAGCTTACTGTGTGGTGCGAGAGAGCGGGTGTTGATATAGTCAAACAGAATGCGGGTGCAGACCCTGCGGCTGTTGTGTTCGACGCTATCAGTGCTGTTAAGAGCCGTAAAGCAGACGTTCTTATTATAGACACCGCAGGAAGGCTTCACAATAAAAAGAATCTTATGGATGAGCTTGCCAAGATTGACAGAGTCATCACAAGAGAGCTTCCCGATTCTGCAAGAGAAACCCTTCTTGTTCTTGACGCTACAACAGGTCAGAATGCGGTAATGCAGGCGAAGGAATTCAAAACGGCAGCGCACCTTACGGGGCTTGTGCTTACAAAGCTTGACGGAACTGCAAAGGGCGGTATTATACTTTCAATCAAGAAAGAGCTTGGAATACCCGTTAAATTCATAGGTGTTGGCGAGCAGATTGACGATATGAAGCCATTTGATTCCGAGGATTTTGCATCTGCGCTTTTTGAAAGCCATAATAAATAAGAAACAGGGAGCGATTTATGTTAACAAGTAAGCAAAGAGCTTATCTTCGTTCTTTGGCAACAGACCTTGATACCATTTTTCAGATAGGAAAAGGCGGTATATCCGAAGAAACCTGTACTCAAATCAGCAATGCCCTTGAAGCGAGAGAGCTTATAAAGGCGCGAGTTCTTGATAATAGCGGATATACGGCGAAGGAGGCTGCTGCAGAAATAGCTGAGGCTATCGGTTGTGAGGTCGTTGCCTGCGTCGGGACAAAATTCGTTCTTTACAGAGCATCGACCAAAAAGAAAAAGATAGAGCTTTGATATGAATAAAAAGAAAATCGGAATATTCGGAGGGACCTTCAACCCTCCTCACATCGGCCATATAGACGCCGCAAAGGCGTTTGTTAAAGCTATCAATCCGGATAAGCTTTTGATTGTTCCGTCCTATCTGCCGCCTCATAAAGCGGTAAACGAGGTGATAAGTCCTGAACAAAGACTTGCAATGTGCAGAATAGCTTTTCGAGGAATAGATGGGACGGAAATTTCCGATATTGAAATTTCAAGAGGAGGAAAAAGCTACACCTACATTACGCTAGAGGAGCTTTCCGACGGGAATACCGAGCTTTATTTTCTTGTGGGCACGGATATGTTTCTAACTCTTGATGAGTGGCGTTTTCCCGAGAAGATTTTCTCCCTTGCCAAGATATATTTTGTAAGGCGGGAAAGCGACTGCGGGTTAGATGGTAAAATAGAAGAAAAGAAGCTTTTATACCGAGAAAAATTCGGTGCAGAGATAACCGAAATCAGAAAAAACGTTCTTCAGATGTCCTCATCTGATGTAAGAATCCTTATCAGCGAAGGGAAAGATGCAACAGAGCTTGTTACTTCTGAGGTTATGGAGTATATAGAAGGTCATAATCTTTATGGCGCATCTGACGAAAAAAAGCTGAGGGAGTTAAAAAACAACGTTCGTCCTTTGATGTCAGAGAAGCGTTTTTTACATACGCTCTCTGTTGAAGAAACTGCAAAAGAGCTTGCTGAGCTTTTTATACCTGATAAAGTGTTTGATATAAGGGCAGCGGCAATTTTACACGACGTTACAAAGGAATTTGATTTAGACCGCCAGATTTCAATGCTGAACGAGGACGGCGTTGAGCTTACCGAGGGCGACCGTATGAGCCCTGGGGTGATTCATTCCTTCTCGGGAGCATCTTATATAAAAAGAAATTTTCATGAATTTAGCACACCTGAGATTCTTTCGGCGGTATTTAAGCATACCCTGGGAGATGGGGATATGTCACTGTTTGAAAAAATAATTTATTTATCCGATTATGCAGAAAAAACACGTGAATACGATTCCTGCAAAAGAGTAAGAAAATTCTTGTTTGAGGATATTCATAGCCTTGATTATCAAGGTAGATTAAAACGGCTTGATGATGCTTGTCTTATGGCGACTGACGGAATAATAAATGCTATAAAAGCAGCGGGGCGTCCCTTAAACGAGCGAGTATATATTACCAGAAATTCTCTTCTCCAGAAAAAAATACAAATTTAAATTCTTATATGCTTGCACAAACTAAACAAAAAAGATTTTTGGAGTTTGCGCATGAAGCTTATATTTAAACTTGTATTAATTATTATCGTTGTCATGCTGGCTTTACCGTCCTGTTCCGGAGCCATTGACCGCGTTATGAATCACACTTATGATAAGGGCGGTTTTGTGTTTTTAGTGGTAGGGTTTGATGATGCCGCAGAAAACACTGACGTTCTTTTCACTGTAAACTATAATAAAAATGAAAATTCAATTAAAATAGCACAGATTCCCCGAGATACCTATTTCAATTTCGGCTCTTCTCAAAACAAAATCAATCAGTTTTATGCTACTATGAGAGTGAAGGGGTATGATAAAAAGGAAGCACTCAAGAGGACCTCTGATGCTATATCGTCGGCTTTTGGCACAGAGTTTGACGGATTCCTTGGAATAACTACCAATACTTTCAAAAAAATTGTTGAAAGCATCGGTGGTGTGGATATCGAATTATCGTCCGATATGACCATAGCCATTGATGGAGAGCCCACCTTAAGTCTGAAATCAGGTTCTAATCATATAAACGGCAATGAAGCTACCGTTTTCGTGCGTTACAGAAGTGGTTATGCAGGGCAGGACTTAGGGCGAATTGATGCTCAAAAAATATTTCTCGAAGCTCTTTTTCGAAAAATAACGTCGGGGATTTCGCTTCCATCAATTTTTTCGCTGGTAGCCGGAATACAGTCTGACGCAGTTACAGATGTGCAGATTATAGATATAGTTAAAATCGTTTTAGGTGGATTTAACAAGGAACGGGAGCTTACAAAATACTTTGTAACAGTACCGGGCGAGGCAATCCAGAGTGCCGGGGGGCTGTCATACTATGTTTTGCAGAAGTATTCGGCGGAAAAAATTGCAAGAAAATATATGTATGCGAATAAAGAATTTGACCCAGAAGGCAGATTTTGCAATTCCTCTGAGGTTGCTTTTGAAAACGTATATAGAGACAGTTCGGAAAATTATAAGGAATATAGCGACGAAGATATTAAAGACATCAGAATATCGCTTACTAACAACAAGTAGAATAATTACTCATCGGAGGAAATTATGACGGATAATGAAAGAACCGAAGAATTAAAAAACGCTGAACCTGTCGATTTGGCGCGGGCGGCGGTAAAACTTTTTCTTTCTAAAAAGGGAATTGACGTTAAAATGTACGACGTTTGTGAATATACCTCGGTTACCGACTATTACGTAAACGTAACAGCGCGTTCCTCGACTCACGTTGGCGCTTTGTCTGACGATTTAGTAGACGATTTTTCTAAAAAAGGCACAGATGCTTTGAGAGTTGAAGGTAAGAGAGGCAATTCCTGGATACTGATTGACTTCGGTTCTCTCATTGTCAATGTTTTTGATTCCGAATCACGAAGCTTTTATAATTTTGACAGACTCTTGCCCCAAGAAGCCGCAAGAGATATATCAGAAATAGCGGCTGAGGTTGATAAACAGTTCGAATAATTTTTTAAAAGGAAACATAGATATGCTTTACAATTACAAAGAATTAGAGCCAAAATGGCAAAAGGCGTGGGACGAGGCTGATGCCTTCGCCGCAAAACAGGATTACACTCTTCCTAAGTATTACGCTTTGGTTGAGTTCCCTTATCCTTCGGGACAGGGACTTCACGTAGGGCACCCCCGTCCTTACACAGCTCTTGATATAGTTTCAAGAAAGAAGAGAATGCAGGGGTATAACGTGCTTTTCCCTATGGGCTGGGACGCTTTCGGTCTTCCTACTGAGAACTATGCTATAAAAAACAAGATACATCCTAAAATCGTTACCGAACGTAATGTTGCAAGATTCAAAGGACAGCTTAAGGCTCTCGGTCTTTCGTTCGACTGGAACAGAGAGATTAATACCACCGACCCCTCTTATTACAAGTGGACTCAGTGGATTTTCCTTCAGCTCTTCAAAAAAGGACTTGCTTATAAGAAGAAAATGGCTGTTAATTTCTGCACATCTTGTAAGGTTGTTCTTGCTAACGAAGAGGTTGTTAACGGTGTTTGCGAAAGATGCGCATCTCCTGTTATAAGGAAGGTAAAGAGCCAGTGGATGCTCAAAATTACCGAATATGCCGACAGACTTATATCCGACCTTGACGGACTTGACTACATAGAAAGAGTTAAGACTCAGCAGATAAACTGGATAGGCAAGTCTTACGGCGCAGAGATTGATTTTGAAACCACAGCAGGGGATAAGCTTCGTGTTTACACCACAAGATGCGACACCCTTTTCGGAGCTACCTATATGGTTATTGCTCCCGAGCACGCTTATATTGAAAAATGGCGTCCTCTCCTTAAAAACATTGAGGAAATTGAAGCTTATAAGGCAGAAGCAGCAAGAAAATCCGATTTTGAGAGAACCGAGCTTGTTAAGGAGAAAACAGGCGTTAAGCTCATAGGTGTAAACGCTATAAATCCTGCTACAGGAAAGGAAATTCCTATCTTTATTTCAGATTACGTGCTTTCCGGATACGGCACAGGCGCAATTATGGCAGTTCCTGCGCACGACGACCGTGACTTTGACTTTGCTAAAAAGTTCGACCTTCCAATAGTTGAAGTAGTTGGCGGCGGTGACGTTCAGGAGAAAGCTTTTACCGACGTCGAAACAGGTAAGCTTATCAATTCCGGCTTCCTTAACGGTCTTGAGGTAGCAGAGGCGAAAGAGGCAATGATTAAGTATCTTGAAGAGCGCGGAATTGGGGAAAGAAAGGTAAACTTTAAGCTTCGTGACTGGGTATTCTCCCGCCAGAGATACTGGGGTGAACCTATTCCTCTTATTGAATGTGAGAAATGCGGTTGGGTACCAATTCCCGAGTCAGAGCTTCCTCTTGAGCTTCCCGACGTTGAATCATACGAGCCTACCGAAAACGGTGAGTCCCCCCTGTCGCTTATCACAGATTGGGTAAATTGCAAATGCCCGGTTTGTGGCGGAGCAGCAAAGCGTGAAACAGACACGATGCCTCAGTGGGCAGGCTCTTCCTGGTATTTCCTTCGTTACTGCGACCCTCACAATAATGATGCGCTTGCATCTCCCGAGGCTCTTAAGTACTGGATGCCTGTAAACTGGTACAACGGCGGTATGGAGCATACCACACTCCACCTTCTTTATTCGAGATTCTGGTCAAAGTTCCTCTATGATATAGATATTCTTGACGAGAAAGAACCTTATCTTAAAAGAACAAGCCACGGTATGATTCTCGGTGAGAACGGTGAAAAAATGTCCAAGTCCCGCGGTAACGTAGTCAACCCCGATGATATCATTAATGATTACGGCGCAGATACTATGCGTCTTTACGAGATGTTCATAGGAGATTTTGAGCAGTCTGCTCCTTGGAATACACAATCCATTAAAGGGTGCAAGAGATTCTTGGAGAGAGTATTGAACCTTGTGGACATAGCTTCAGGCGAAGGCGTAACACCCGAGCTTGAAAAGCCTATGCATAAGCTTATCAAGAAGGTTACAAACGATATTGATAATATGAGATTCAACACTGCTATAGCTGCAATGATGGCAATGGTGAATACCATTTACGATGCAGGCAAAATCACTAAATGTGAGCTTGTTACCTTTGCGAAGCTGCTTTCACCCTTCGCACCTCATATTTGCGAGGAAATAAATGCTCTTATGGGCAACACAAGCCTTATTTCTCTTGCTAAGTGGCCGGAATACGACGAGGCAAAGACGATTGACGATACGTTGGAGATGCCCGTACAGATAAACGGAAAGGTGCGCTCCACCGTTATGGTGCCGAGAACGGCTGACAATGACGCAATTCTTGGAATAGCTAAGGCTGACGAGAAAATATCTGCGGCCATCTTGGGAAAGAGCGTCGTTAAGGAAATAGTAGTTCCCGGTAAGATAATCAATATAGTGGTAAAATAATTCTTAGAAATTCGGAAAATTAAAAAACAAAAAAGAGCGAGGATGCTTTATTGTCTTAAATAAAGTGTCTTCGCTCATATAAAAACAACGTCGTTTAAAAAATAATAATTATTTTCAAAAAAAGTATTGACAAAATTTAATCTTTGTGATATTATATAAAAGCT
>JAEIGA010009167.1_pt1 | contig 14971 bp, 13 predicted proteins | sample 9270691 | NCBI WGS metagenome assembly JAEIGA01 (sample SAMN17057246, study PRJNA624740) | gut metagenome | biome: biome; isolation source: fecal sample | host: Bos grunniens | place: China: Xizang | collected 2019
CACCAAAGCGTGGGGCGAAATTCCTGCAGATTTTGGTAGAAAATAATCCTATTCTAGGTCTTCAAATTTGAAATCTACACCTGCATTTTTAACATAGCAAGTGCCAAATTCTCCGCTTTTCATAGCACCAGTAGTTACATATCTCACACCTTCTATAGTTATGTCGTTTTCTCTGTGAGAATGCCCAGAAATAACCATATTTACATTGTTTTTAGCAAACAAATCAAACAAAACAACAGTTTCTTCTTGAGTGAAAGTGCCGTTTTGAAAGCCTTGATATGTGATGTTGCTATGAGTGATAATAATGCAATAGCGATATTCGTTTCGTTTGGATAAGACTTCTAAAAGCCATTCATATTGTCCACGTCCAAGTGTACTACTACCTGTTTCTAAAGTAATATAAAGGTCTTTGTAGTTTGGGGTGGTAACTGTAAAACTATATGTAGAGGACCCAAATCTGTCGTAATATAAGTGCCAACCAAAATATTCGTCGTGGTTGCCACAAGTATAATAGGCAGGTATTTTAATGCCATTGGTAAGCGCAGAATATGCAAAGTCGGCAAACTCCTCTTTACTGTTGTATAGGTCTCCATTAAGGGCCACAAATATGCTTTGTGAACTATTAATGTAGTCAAAAAACTTAGGTAAAAACACACTGTCGGTATGTAAATGATAGTCACTTGTAGCGGTGAATGTGTATTCGTCGGTATCGATACTCAAGTTTTGAGCAGGATGCTCCTCATTGTATCTTCTAGAATCCTCAAAACGTTGGTCAACAGAATAATCTGTCCAGCCAAATCTTAGCAAGTTGTACTCACAAGAAGAAAATGCAAGCACGATGAATGAGTATAATATGTATTTTAGATATTCCATGTTAAGCCAAGTTTTACTCTCCATTGAGAATGGTCAAAGTATATATTACCAACGCCACTACCTCCGTAAAGTCCTTCTATAAAGTAAGTTAGGTTTTTTGGATAAGAATAACTTCCACGCACTCTAACGTGAGGATTTATGCTTCTTTCTATATACAAATCGTTGTAATTACTTATAGCAAAGTCTAGATTGTAAGGATTGCCTTTCTTCCAAACGTATGCCTGTACGCAGTATATAAAGTCGTTGAATTCTGAGTAGCGTGTCTCTGCAGAAGAATAAGTTCTAATTAAATAACCGATTGTAACCTCTACGTGTGGGTGAACGTAGGCTGCATCTATGTGCCAAACATGCTCACTCAAAGTAGTATTGGTATGAGGAAGGTATAAATAACCAGTTCTTAGCCTTAATGGGAAATAAGGAATTTTAAATAGGTATGCAGCTTGCACTTGAAGTGCATCAAATCTAACATCATTTTTAGTGAAGAGTAGGCTAGAGCCTAGATTGAAACTAAAATTTTCGTAGTTATACCCACCGATTAGTTCGATATTGCCGTGAACATCTTCCAAATAATTGTCTGCCACAGTGCCAGATAAACTCACCCAACCCTGTGCAAAACAGTTTAGCGAGGCAAAGGTTAATATGATAAAAATTAGTTTTTTCATTCAATTCGCATCCATTTAATTTCTGTATCTCTTCTAAACCAAGTCATTTGGCGTTTGGCATAGTGACGAGAGTTTTGTTTTATAAGTTCTATAGCTCTTTCTCGTGATATTTCACCGTCGAAGTAGGCAAACATTTCTTTGAAACCTACAGTGTTTAAAGAGTTTAGGTGTTTTAAATGATATACTTTTCTTGCTTCTTCTTCAAGTCCTTCTTCTATCATTATATCCACGCGTTTGTTTATTCTATCATAAAGTTCTTCACGTGGACGCTCAAGACCAATCTTTTCTATCTCAAAGTCTCTTTCTTTTTTCTTAAATGTAAGGAATGAAGAATATGGTTTGCCTGTGAATAAACACACTTCTACTGCGTGCATCACACGTCTATGGTTTTTCAAATCAACCTTTTCGTACCAAACAGGGTCTAGTTCTTTAAGTTTAGCAGTTAAACCTTCAAGACCTTCTGTTTCGTAGATTTTATTCGCCTCATCACGAGCCTCCTTAGATACGGTAGGAATATCGTCGATGCCATTGCAAACGGCATCAATATACATCATGGACCCGCCAGTGAGTAGGAGAGTGTCGTGAGTTTTAAAAAGTTCGTTGATAAGGTTCAGGGCATCTATCTCGTATTGGCCAGCACTATAGTCTTCTGTGAGTTCTTTTATACCAATGAAGTAGTGTTTTACTAGTGCTTGTTCTGCAGCAGTAGGTGCTGCGGTGCCTATTTCTATGCCTTTGTAGATTTGTCTGGAGTCTGAAGAAATTATAGGGCAACCGTAGCGTTGGGCAAGTTCTAAGCTAAGTGCTGTCTTACCCACGCCTGTAGGTCCCAATAATACAATTAATTTCTTCATTAATATGAGTTAATGTCGTCGTCGAAACTTAAATCGCTAAAGCTTTCGTCGTCGAATTCATCCTCATTGAAGCCTTCGTCTCCGTAGAAACTTTCGTCGTCAAATTCAGATGATGCTACTTTTTTACCTTTAGCTTTTGGTTCAAAAATATCTTCGATATCATCTTCTAGTTTGTATTGCATAGGTGCATCGCCAAGTGAAGCAGTGCATTCTGCTGCGTCTATATCTTGTCCAAAGACAATTTCTTTAAGTTCAATAAAGAACGCTCTATCTGTAAGGAAATCGAATACATAAAGAAGTTTTTGGTGCTCGTCTGTAACAAGGTCGCTAATAGTAGTTTCGCTCATTACGTATGAGTCCACGTCTGAGTCTGTATCCATCTCGATAAGTGTGATTTCTTGCTCTTTTTCCCAATCTTCGTTGCAAATGAAGAATGAAGTAATAGCGCCACCATCGTAGTTTACAGAGTCTAGGATAGCTTCGTGAAGTTCTTGAAAGTTTGCTTCAGAACTAATAGAGATTTCTCTCATGAAATCTGGTTCTTCGTCAGAAACCAAAATGAATTTATATATCATAAATTAACAATTAAGTTTAATTTCAATTTCTTCTATTGTGTGACGGAATGCTTTGTCTGTCTCTATTAAATCTTGCACAGTTTTACATGCGTGAAGCACTGTTGCGTGATTTCTTTTGCCAATAACATTACCGATACTAGTCAATGAGTCTTTTGTATATTTTTTAGCAAAGTACATAGCAATTTGGCGAGCTTGTACTATTTCGCGTTTTCTAGAGTTAGAAATAAGGTTTTCAACAGAAACATTTAGTGTAGTGCAAACCAAATCTCTAATAGATTTCACAGATTGTTCTTTTTCTTCTATGCGTACAATATTGCTTACAACCTTACGTGCTAGATTGATGTCGATAGGTTGTTGATATACTGTAGAATATGCAATCAAAGATACAATGCTACCTTCTAGGTTACGAATGTTGTCTGTAACAGTTTCTGCAATATAGTTTATCACATCTACTGGAAGTTGTAGGCCATCTCTTTCAGATTTCATTTTTAAGATTGCCTTACGTGTTTCTAGGCTTGGTGATTCGATTTCTGCAGAAAGACCCCATTTAAAACGGCTTAGAAGTCTGTCTTCCATACCTTCAAGGTCTGCAGGTTTCTTATCACAGGTAAGGATAAGTTGTTTGCCAGATTGGTGAAGGTGGTTGAAAATGTGGAAGAATTGGTTTTGTGTGCTCACTTTTTTACCTTCGCCAAACTCTTGGATATCGTCTATAATAAGTACGTCTACTGTTTGGTAGAAGTTTAAAAAGTCGTTTACTTGACCATTCTTATTTGCTTCTGTATATTGTTGTTGGAATAAGTTTGCAGATACATAAAGCACTTTCTTTTGTGGGTGAAGTTCTTTAGTCTTTAAACCAATTGCATTCACTAGGTGAGTTTTGCCCACGCCAGACTTACCATAAATGAATAATGGGTTGAAAATAGTTTTACCTGGTTGGCTTGCAATATTGATACCAACAGTGCGAGATAGGCGGTTGCAATCGCCTTCTATAAAGTTGTTGTATGTAAGTTCTGGATTTAATTGTGAATCAAATTCAGATGTGTTTCTTTTGCGAGCTACTTTGTTTGTTTCAGAGCCAGCTACTTGTGTTGTGCCTTTAGCCTCGTTTGCAGGGTCAACTACAGCGCGATAGAAAAGTTGTGCAGGAGTGCCAAATACACGTTTGATGGTAGAACATATAAGATCTGAGTATTGAGAATCTATATATTCATAGTAGAATGGGGTAGGTACTTTAATGATAAATTTCCTATCTTCGAAACTAACAGGCTCAATAGGCTTGAACCAAGTCTCGAATTCATTAATGTCTACATTATCGTTTATAATGTTTAGACATTCCTGCCATTTATTTGTTAAATAATTATTCATCTCGCGTTGTGTGTGTTTTTTAGCATTTCCTTTAAGTCGGTTGCAAAAATGAATCTTTTTTTTGAGAAAAAAAAACTACTTTTTTTTTGGAAATTTAGAAAAAAGTATAACTGATTGAAAATTAAAACATTAAAATATCATACTGATTATCAATGAGTTACAAAGTGCAAACGAGTGCGAATGCCTTAAACTTATTGATATTCAAACTATTACAAAAAAGCAAACATTTTTTCAAATAAATTTGAAAAAATAAGGTAAATACTTATAATCAAGTACTTACCTTAAATAGTTAAAAAATGTGAAAAATTATTTATTTTTCAGCTTGCTCTTTTTTGTCTTCTTTCTTTTCTTTTGCTCCGAAAACAGAGAAGTGAACGTAGCGTTTTGGATTTGCTTTTAAGTCTATTAGTAGAGCATTTGCGCTATTTACTGTAGAGTCTAGACCTGCATATAATGCTTTATCGTTTAGCAGAGCGCCTAGGCTATTGTCAGTGCTATTAAACTTGTCTGTTGTAGCTTTTAGGTTGACCAATGTAGACTCAACAGAACCCAATGTTTTTTCCCAATCTACCTTTTTAAATGCAGTGGTTACATTTGATAAGTCGTTGCAAACATTGTTCACATTTGACATAATAGCAGGAACGTCTTTTTCTAGACTTTCTGATGTCTTTTTAAGATTTGCCATTGTGGCATCTGCATTTACTATTATGTTTTTAATTTCAGGGCTGCTAAGAGTGTTTTGTAGCACAGTAATAGTAGAATCAATTGTAGGAATAAGTTCTTTGATAGGTGGTACAATTTGTTCTACGATACCTGCAATTAGACCATTGCTAATAGATGTTGCCAATGTGTCGCCTGTGGTGTGTAGATTTGAGTAGTCTTTACCCAATTTTAGTTGGATAGCTTTGTCTCCCATAAGACCAGTGTCGTAAACTTCTGCTACAGTTCCTGCAGGAATAACTAGTTTTTTGTCTACTGTGATTTCTAGTACAATAGGTGCTTCTTTTGAGTAATCAAAGATAATATCACTTACGTGACCTACTTGGAAACCATTGACATATACGTGAGTAGTCTTTACAATGCCATCTACTCTGTCATATTTAGCATAGAAATATGTGTCTGGTTTGAAAATGTTGATACCTTTTAGGTAGTTTAAACCAAAATAAAGCATACCGATAGCTATGATAACTACGATGCCTATTTTTACTTCACGACTAAAAAATTTTTTCTTTTCCATATTATTTAAGTTTGTCTTTTGCTTCTTGAATAGCTTCTGGTGTAGAAACTTTTTTACCTTCCTTATATGCTACAATAAATGCATCTGGGAAGTCTTTTGTTATTTCGTTGCGTTTTGTAAATACAGTGTTTACATCAAACGGACCAATAAGGTATTTGTAAAGGTTGTTTTCGTTTAAAACCTTGGTAGGCGCATGCCCTTTAAATACAGCGTTGTCTGCTTTATAGTTGTTTTTAGAAACTAGATATTGAATGAAAAACTCAATCTCAGTTGAATTAGGAATTAGGAATGAGGAATTAGGAATTATTTCTTCATTTTCCTTTTTCAATTTTTCTTTGTTTTCTTCCTTAACTCCTAACTCCTCACTCCTCACTCCTAACTTATTTTCAGTTTTTGCTTCTTCTGCAGGCTTAGTGACCTCAGCTTTCAATTCCTCATTCCTAATTTCTAATTCCTCATTAACAGAGTTTCCGCTTTTCTTGTCAAGCTCGTGTTTGTATTCTTTAATACCGTTGAAAATAGCAGTGGCAAGTTTTACTTGATTTTCGTTGTTGTTTAGGTATTTTTCTTCTTCTTTATTTGAGATGAAACCAAGTTCTATAAGGATAGAAGGCATTGAAGTGGCTCTTAGTACAAGGAATCCCGCTTGACGTACACCGCGGTCGTTGCGTTTACTTGCTTTAATCATTTTTGTTTGAACGAAATCTGCGCAAGTAATACTTCTGTCGGTGTATTGATCTTTCATAAATTCAAACATAATGTATGAATCTACAGAGTTTGGGTCGAAACCTTCGTACTTGGTTTCGTAATCTTCTTCTAGTTTGATTACAGAGTTTTCTAGCATAGCAACTTCCATGTTTTCTTTGCTACGAGAAACCCCTAGGGTAAATGTTTCCATACCATTTGCCTTGGCATTTTTTGAAGAATTGGTGTGGATAGAAACAAAAAGGTCTGCTTTGTTTCTGTTTGCTATGCGTGCACGCTCGTTTAGGTCTACAAACACGTCTTTGTCGCGAGTGTAGATAACTTTAGCATCTGGAATATTCTTTTTAATCATATCACCTACAAGTAGTGTATATCGTAGGTTGATGTTTTTTTCTTTAGAGAAACTTCCTACAGCACCAGCGTCGTGGCCACCGTGACCAGCATCTAGCACTACAGTAAAAGCAAACGTAGGTAGTAAAAATCCTAAAAAAACGAGGATAGTATATAATTTTTTCATCATAATACAACAATTCACGTTACAAAAGTAGTTATTTTTTGGCAAATGAATAAAAATATGTCTATAAAAATGTATAAAAATCGCAATTATCTTTTTTATACTTCACGTAAAAATAGTAAATTTGCACCTTAATGTACACATAAAACAAGAAAACTCTGTTTAGAAAATATTTACATATAATTTTATTGGTCCTAGTATGCTCTGTTTCAACTCAGATACTTGCTCAGGAGAAAAAATCTTCCAATGCAATAGAATCTGATATTACCTACAGTGCAAAAGACTCCATTATCATGGTGGGTAGCGATGTGGCTATCCTATATGGTGATGCGGTTGTTAAATATCAGACCATGGAACTAAAGGCAGACTATATTAGACTAAGTCTAGATAGCAATATTGTTTATGCCTCTGGTGTAATGGACTCTACTGGCAAATATGTTGGTACACCTGTATTTAAAGACGGGGCAGAAGTGATAGAGTCTAAATCTATGAAGTATCATATTAAAACAAAAAAAGGTTTTGTGTATGGTACTGTTACTCAACAGGGTGAGGGCTATGTGCAAGCAGAAAAGACCAAAAAGGTGGATGATGATGTTTATTGTTTGCAAAATGGTAAATACACCACTTGTGACAATCACGAGCATCCTCACTTCTATTTTGCACTTACAAAGGCAAAGATGAAACAAGGTAAATATATTGTTTCTGGACCTGCCTATATGGTGATTGAAGATTTGCCAACCCCTCTAGCGCTTCCATTTGGTTATTTTCCTGTGAGTCAAACATATTCTTCTGGTATTTTGTTCCCTACATTGGGTGACGAATACAATAGAGGCTTTTATGCAAAAGGACTTGGTTATTATTTCGCCATTTGCGATTATTTAGACTTAGCGATTACTTCGGATATATATTCTAAGGGTTCGTGGGGATTGTCTCTTGCTTCAAGTTATAAATGGAGATACAAATTTAGTGGTAAACTCAACTTGAGTTTCATTAGCAATGTGACTGGCGAAAAACATACTCCGTCTTACAAAAGAAGTCAAGACTTTAGATTTTTGTGGTCGCATACTCAAGACCCAAAGAGTAGCCCGTATACCACATTTTCTGCTAGTGTAAACTTTGCTACTTCTAGTTATGCACAAAACGACGTGGATAGTTATTACAATCCGTCTGTGCTTTCGCAAAATACCAAGAGTTCTACAGTGACTCTTACTCAGAGATTTCCAGAAAGCCCATTTACGCTTTCTATGAGCTTGTATGTGAATCAAAGAACATCCGACTCTACAATCAACTTACAACTACCTTCGCTTAGTTTGAGCATGAGTAGGCAATATCCTTTTAAGAGGAAAAAGGCTGTGGGTAAGGCAAAATGGTATGAAAAGATTGCTCTCACCTACAATATGAACCTTACAAACAGTACTACTGCCAAGGAAAGTGAGTTTAAAGATATGCAATATCTACGAGACTGGAAGGTGGGTGTGAAACATTCGTTGCCTATTTCTGCTTCGTTCACCTTATTTAAGTACCTAAATATGAATTTTTCATTAAACAACAACTTAAAATGGTACTTCCAAAGAATTGACCAAAGATGGGAAGGTGGAGTAGATGGTGCTGTGGCAAGAGATACCACCTATGGTTTTTACAATATCTATCAAGGAAATGTTTCATTAGGTTTCCAAACTCAGTTGTTTGGTTTCTATACCTTGAAAAGCAAAAGTGGAAAGAAAATGCCAGTATTTAGGCATAAATTGGTTCCTTCTGTAAGTTTCTCATATAATCCAGACTATGGTCATGAAAGATGGGGTTATTGGAGTTCTTATGAGCGTCCTGCAAGTGATGGAACTATGCAGACTGTTTACTACGATAGATATGCCTCTGGAGTATATGGTGGTTCGCCAAGTAGAGGACGTGCAGCTGCAATATCATTTAGCGTGGCAAACAACTTAGAGATGAAGTATTGGGGAAAGAATGACACCACGGACACTGGTAAGAAAATAACTATTATAGATAACTTTAGTTTTGGTACTTCGTACAACTTTGTTGCCGATTCGCTCAATTGGTCCAATGTGAATGCAAATCTGCGGTTGAAATTCCTAGACAAGTTTAGTCTAAACTTAGATATGATATTTGACCCTTACACATATCAATTGAATAGTTTTGGCAATCCTGTAAAGGTAAATGTGTCGCAATTTGAGAAAAATAAGGTATTGTTTAGACTTATGAGTACAGGTACGTCGTTTGGTTATACCTTCTCAAATGCCACTTTCAAGAGAAAAGACAAGAAAACTGAGAAACCTAAGGAAGAAACATATACCTCCGAACTTGAAAATACTATAGACGGACTAAGTCCACTTGAAGAAAACAATGTGGGCAGACAAGCAGAAAAGACAGATAAAGAACTTGGTTATCAAGAGTTTAAAGTGCCTTGGAGTCTTACTCTAAACTATAGTGTAAGATATGGATATGGAGAATTCAATCCTGAAATAATGGAATACGACAGGGAACTTACTCACAACTTGAGTATTTCTGGCAACATTAAGTTTACTCCAACTTGGTCTGCTAGTTTCTCCACATATTATGATATTACAAATAATAAGTGGAACTATATGAACTGTTCTATTTCTAAGGATTTGCACTGTTGGCAAATGTCTATAAGTTTTGTGCCACTTGGCAAATACAAAACATACGACTTTATGATAGGTGTGAAGTCTAGCATGCTTAAAGACTTGAAATTTGAAAAAGAAAGTGATACAAGTAATCTAATAAATTGGTATTGACGAACGAGTGAATGCAATGATAAGCTTGCTTAATCATTGCTGAGCGAGGAGGAGATTTTTGAGCGAGCGTCAGCGAGGCTCAAAAGATTTTATTATAATAACAACAAATTAATTTATATAGTTATGAAAAAGATGTATATTGCAGTAAGTTACGACTTATTTTGTGGCGAACCAGAAGAATTAATGGAACGCGCAACTGAAAATCAACCATTTACATTCTACTCAGGTGTAGGTATGGCTCTAGAACGTTTTGAAAACGAAATGTTAGCTACCGAACTAAACGGTACTTTCGATTTCACTATTCCTGCAGAAGAAGCATACGGAGAATACGATGACGAAGCTGTTATCACACTTGAAAAAGAAATTTTCATGGTAGATGGTAAAATAGACGAAGAATTGTTTGTAGAAGGAAATGTGCTTCCACTTCTAGATAGCGAAGGCAACCGTTTTAATGGTTCTGTTGTAAAATCTGACGAAAAAACTGTAACTGTTGACTTAAATCACCCTCTTGCAGGTGAAAATCTACACTTCGTAGGTAAAATTTTAATCAAACGCGAAGCATCTGACGAAGAAATTGCTAACGCAATGGCTCCTTCATGTTCTGGCTGCGGTGGTGGTTGTTCTTCTGAAGGCAACTGCTCTTCTTGTGGCTGCGACTGCTCATGTGAGTAATATGTGTGCGAGAATGTAAACTCGCTATTAAACTTAAAATCATGAATACATTTGGAAATATATTTCGTTTAACTTGTTTTGGGGAATCTCATGGTAGAGCCTTAGGTGGCGTGATTGATGGTTGCCCTGCAGGTGTTGTAGTGGACGAGGAATTTGTCCAAAGCGAACTAGATCGCAGAAGACCTGGTCAGTCTAGTCTTACAACCTCTAGAAATGAGGCAGACAAGGTAGAGTTTCTTTCGGGTATTTTCGAGGGGAAAACTACAGGTACGCCTATTGGTTTTGTTATTTATAATACAAACCAACATTCTAGTGACTACGCAAATATAAAAGATGTATTCCGTCCTTCTCATGCAGACTACACCTATACAGAAAAGTATGGATTTAGAGATTATAGAGGTGGTGGAAGAAGTTCTGCCCGAGAAACAGCGTGTAGAATGGTGTCTGGGGCACTAGCTAAACTTATGCTAAAACAAGCAGGATTTGATATTCAAATTGTTGCTAAAATGACAGAAGTGGGCGGTGAAACAGAAAATATTGAGCAAGTAATACTTAAAGCAAAAGAAAAAGGTGATACTGTAGGTGGTATTATCTCATGTAATATTAGCGGAGTACCTGTAGGTTGGGGTGAACCAGTGTTTGGTAAACTTCAATCTATGCTTGCTTCTGCAATGCTTTCTATCAATGCCGCAAAAGGTTTTGAGTATGGAATGGGCTTTGAAATGGCTAAAAAGTTTGGGTCTGAAGTAAATGATATTTTCACATCTAAAGATGGAAAAATTACCACACTTACCAACAATTCTGGTGGTATACAAGGTGGCATCTCAAATGGTGAAGATATTTACTTTAGAGTAGCATTTAAGCCAGTGGCAACACTCCTTACAGAACAACCTACTGTAGACAAAGATGGAAATGCTACAATGCTAAAAGTGCGCGGTCGTCATGATGCTTGCGTGCTTCCTCGTGCAGTGCCAATTGTAGAAGCAATGGCTGCGATGGTGCTTGCTGATGCATATTTACTAAATAAATCTTCTAGATTATGACTACTTGGGCTTTAATCGCAAACAAGTTTGCTGGTACACGTTCTACAAAGAACTTTTGGAAAAAAATGGACGAAAAGTTCGCCAAAGTTGGTATCACTGTGGAATATTTTTTTACAGAAAGAGTGGGACATGCCAGAGAACTTGCAGTTGACGTATTAAAGAAAGGATATACTAGACTTGCCGTAATGGGTGGCGATGGTACTTTTAGTGAGGTGATAGACGGACTTATGAAGTCTAAGGAAAACCTTTCTAATCTTTTAGTTGGTCTTATTCCATTTGGAACTGGCAATGATTGGGGTCGATATTGGCATTTAGACAGAAATATTGAGAAATCTATCAATGTGTTGGCAAATGGAGTTCCTACAGCGGTAGATGTGGGTAAAATAAATTATTCAGCGGGCGAGAAACCTGTAACAAGATACTTTATAAATGCCTACGGACTTGGTTTCGATGCCAAAGTTTTAGAACTAACAAATAGTCTTCAACATACATTTAAGGGTGCTTCTTGGACTTATACTCTTGCGTTGTTTCTTACTTTATTTAAACATCGCTCACAAGTAATGGAGTATGAGTTTTATGGAGGTAAAACTTTTAAGGGCTTGAGTTATACTGCTTCTATGGGTAATGGTTGTTATACAGGAGGTGGCATAAAACAAACTCCAGAGGCAGTGCCAAATGATGGTTTGCTGGATATAATGGTGGTGGAAAATCTAAATCTTATAAAGATTCTTAAGGCAATTCCGTTACTATTTTCTGGAAGGTTATTGGAGCATGATTCTGTTCATTTGTTCAAATCGAAAAACGTAATTGCTAGGTCTGCAAAACCAATTATCTCAGAGGTAGATGGTATTCTCCAAGAGTTTACCAATGAAATAAAGGTGGAGTTACTTCCAAAACAAATCAACTTTCTAACTCCTAACTTCTAACTCCTAACTAACTGTTACTATAATTTTGCCTTTCTCTTTGCGAGCTACGTGCTTGCCAGTTTTGAAAGTGGTATTACCTTCTGCTGTGAGCATGGTTTTGATGGTAGCAGGGTGGAAAGAAAAGTCTTTCAAGCACTCAAAAAGTAGTGTAAAAGGTTCGGTGAATTTTTCAACTACCTTTAAATCAATAATATAAGAATCGTCTGTTGTTTTTACGGCAGATGATTTTTCTTTTTCTATTACTTCCTTGTAAATACTTTCTGCAGCAGAGAAGTTTTCTGCGTTGCTAAGCATCACATAGTCTATCTGAGGATTGATTTCTCTAAGAATAGGCATTACAATATTTCTAATCTTGTTTCTTGTGTATTCGTTTTCAAGATTTGTAGAGTCTACAATATATTCAATGCCTTGTTCGTGCAAGTAATCTTCAATTTCCTTTCTGTTTACACAAAGAAGTGGACGCACAATATAGCCATTTTTTGGACGAATGCCACAAATTCCCTTTAGTCCTGTGCCTCTCAAAAGGTTAAGAAGAATGGTTTCTATAGAGTCATCGCTATGATGTGCCACAGCGATGGCGCCAGCATTATATTCTTTACGTATTTCTTCAAACCAATTGTATCTAAGTTCGCGTGCTGCCATTTCGATAGAGAGTTTGTTTTCTGTGGCAAACTGCTTTGTATCAAAATGTTGCACATGTAGAATCAGATTTTCACGTTTGCAAAATTCTCTTACAAAATTTTCGTCTCTATCAGATTCTTCGCCTCTTAAGTGAAAGTTGCAGTGTGCTACTATGCAGTCAAATCCTAGCTTGTTTAAAATGTGAAGAAGAAAGATAGAATCTGCTCCACCACTGCATGTTACCACTACTTTTTCTCTTCTATTTAGTAGGTTTTCTTTATTTATGTATGTGAGAATTTTGTTTTTCATACTGCAAAAATAATATTTTAAATTATTTTTCTATCTAAAAATTTGATTTTAAATAAATTATGTTATATATTTGCACAAAATGCTTTATTTGTGCAAGATTTTTTACACATTAGAGCAAGATTGTGCAATTTCTCTTATACTTTATTGGTATGCAAAAAACTAAGTTACTTTTAATAGATTCTGCTAGAAAGGTATTTGCGCGCATTGGTGTGCAACATGCCACTATGAACGATATTGCAGAGGAGTCTGGCAAGGGTAGAAGGACTTTATATACCTACTTTAAGTCTAAGGAAGATGTTTACAACGCAGTAGTGGAGCAAGAGTTGGATACATTAATTTCTAAATTGAGTTCTGTGATGAATTCTTCGCTTACTCCAGACCAAAAAATTATAGAATTTATCTACATACACCTTGATACTATCAACGACATTGTAAAAAACAATGGCACACTTCGTGCCGACTTCTTTAGCGATATCAAAGCTATGGAAATTGCTCGTAGAAGCACAGATTTAAAAGAAATACAAATGCTTCGCGAGATTCTTACAGCAGGTGTTGAGAAAGGTTCGTTTTCTATTGAAAGTATAGAAACTGCTACCTTAATGATATTCTACGCAGTAAAAGGTCTAGAATCTCCATACAATAGACGCCATATCTCTGGCAAAATGAAAAGCCGTAGAGACCATATTGCCAAATTTGTTCTTAAAGGTCTACGATAATTTTTATTGTCTTATAATTTTAGCGCCTAGTGCGTTAAGTCTTTCATCTATAGCTTCGTAACCACGGTCTATTTGCTCAATATTGTGAATTACGCTTGTGCCGCTTGCACTTAGTGCTGCCATAAGTAGAGCAATACCTGCACGAATATCTGGCGATGTCATTACAGCAGGACGAAGGTGGAAGTTTTCTCCCATACCTATAATAGTAGCACGGTGTGGGTCGCAAAGTATTATTTGTGCGCCCATGTCTATAAGTTTATCTACAAAGAATAGGCGACTTTCAAACATTTTTTGGTGGATAAGTACACTTCCTTTTGCTTTGGTGGCAAGTACTAGGATGATACTTAAAAGGTCTGGAGTAAGACCTGGCCATGGTGCATCGGAAATGCTTAATATAGAGCCATCTATGTAAGATTCTACTTTAAATGTTTCTTGCTCAGGCACTATTATGTCGTCGTTTTCTATGATTAGTTTAATACCCAATTTTCTGAAACTATCTGGAATAATGCCTAGATTTTCTACTGAAACATTTTTAATTCTAAGCTCAGAGCCTGTCATGGCTGCAATGCCTATGAAACTTCCTACTTCAATCATGTCTGGAAGCACAGTGTGAGTGCAACCTTTAAGTTCTTTTACGCCTGTAATATAAAGTAGATTTGAACCAATGCCTTCGATTTTTGCTCCCATGCTCACTAGCATTTTGCAAAGTTGTTGTAGGTATGGTTCGCAAGCTGCGTTATAAATAGTGGTTTTGCCTTCGGCAAGCACGGCTGCCATAATAATGTTGGCAGTACCTGTTACAGATGCCTCGTCTAAAAGCATGTATGTGCCTTTAAGATTGTCGGCAGTGATTCTATATAGGGAATTTTCTGCTTCGTATTGAAATTTGGCGCCTAGTTTGGTGAAACCAAGAAAGTGTGTGTCTAGGTGGCGTCTGCCTATTTTGTCTCCTCCTGGTTGAGGTAGAATAGCACTTTTAAAGCGGGCTAATATAGGTCCAAGAAGCATTACACTACCTCTTAGCGATGTGCAGCGTTTGTTGTAATCTGCACTGCCAATGTAGTTTAGGTCTATGTTTTCTGCTTTGAAACTATATTTATTGCGGTTTATTTCTTTTACCTC
>JAEIGA010009168.1_pt1 | contig 14970 bp, 12 predicted proteins | sample 9270691 | NCBI WGS metagenome assembly JAEIGA01 (sample SAMN17057246, study PRJNA624740) | gut metagenome | biome: biome; isolation source: fecal sample | host: Bos grunniens | place: China: Xizang | collected 2019
CACCGCCGACCTTATCCGCAACCGTCTGACCGAGATCGGCATCCGCGTAAAGGATAATAAGGACGGCAGTGTGGACTGGGAACAAGCGTAAAAATCGCATATAGCGGGTGACTGCTGCGTTGCACTGCGATAAACCACCTCCTCATTTACGCCTTGTAAACTGCGGAGGTGGTTTTCTTGTGCGCCTTGCATTCCCTCCGCTATCTGCGTTTTTTTGTTTCAAGGGAAAGCGGTTGAGTGAAACCTCCATCACTCGCTGCGACCGTTGTCGCCTGCGGGCTCGCTCCTTCGTTTGGCACAAAATTCCCTCCGCTATCTGCGTTTTTCGTCTAAAGTCTAAGGTCTAAAGTCTAACAGACCTAAGTCTTAAGGATCTTACCTTACTATGACCCCTCTACTAACAGCCCCATAGCTCATTAAAGACCCTAAAGACCTTAAGGACATTAATTTTCAGTTTTCAATTTTCAATTCTCAATTCTTTGTCGTACCTTTGTGGCGTGGAAAGATTTGGCTGCTTGCAAACCACGCCGAAGTTCCAGGGGCGAACAGCGCTCGGGGCTCGGCAAAAATGTGCTAAAAAGCGATAGTCGGAGCATTCGCCCCCGACCTCTACATCCAAGAGCTAAAGCTATCCACCAATAAAAATTAGGAATTATTAACTGGGTTGTCGGATTGGGATTATAACTCTCAACTCTCAACTTTCAACTCTCAACTTAATTAAAAGGTATGGCTTTTTTGTTTACTTCCGAGTCGGTATCCGAGGGACATCCCGACAAGGTTTCCGACCAGATTTCGGACGCAATTCTTGATGAATTTTTGCGCAAGGACCCCACAAGCAAGGTCGCTTGCGAGACTCTCTGCACCACGGGTCTTGTGGTAGTGTCGGGCGAGGTGCGCTCGGACGCCTATGTGGACATCCAGGGCGTGGCACGAAGGGTTATCAACCAGATAGGTTACAACCGTAGCGAGCTGCAGTTCGACGGCAACTCGTGTGGTATTCTCTCTGCCATCCACGAGCAGTCGAGCGACATCAATCAGGGTGTCGAGCGCGAGGTGGAGGAGCAGCAGGGTGCCGGTGACCAGGGCATTATGTTCGGTTATGCCTGTACCGAGACTCGTGAGTTGATGCCCGCAACCCTCATCCTCTCGCACGTCATCCTCAAGGAGTTGGCCTCCATCCGTCGTGAGGGCGAGGTTATGCGCTACTTGCGCCCAGACTCGAAGAGCCAGGTGACCATCGAGTACGACGACAACGGCACCCCCCTGAGGGTCCACACCATTGTTGTGTCGACTCAGCACGACGACTTTGAGGATTGCCAGAGAATCATTGCCGACGATGTACGCCACATCCTGATTCCTCGTGTGAAGGCTCGCCTTGAGAAGGCAGGTGACCACCTGGCCGACCTTATTGGCGACGACTATATCCTCTATGTTAACCCCACGGGCAAGTTCGTCATCGGTGGTCCTCACGGCGATACGGGCCTTACCGGTCGCAAGATTATCGTTGATACCTATGGTGGTCGTGGTGCCCACGGCGGTGGCGCTTTCTCGGGCAAGGACTCCTCGAAGGTGGACCGCTCGGCAGCCTATGCCGCACGCCACATCGCCAAGAATATGGTGGCCGCAGGTGTGGCAGAGAGGATGCTGGTGCAGGTGAGCTACGCCATTGGCGTGGCCGAGCCCATCAATATCTTCGTGGACACCTTCGGTACCTCGAAGGTAGGCGTGTCCGATGGAAGAATCGCCGAGATAGTATCCGAGATGTTCGACCTGCGCCCTGCTGCCATTGTGCGTCGCTTTGGCCTCACCAATCCCATCTTTGAGCCCACAGCCTCCTATGGCCACTTCGGCCGTAGGCCCTACACCGAGGAGATGGAGCTCACCAGGGGTGGCAAGACCATCCGCCAGCAGGTGAAGTTCTTCGCCTGGGAGGAGCTCGACGAGGTAGAGAGGCTCAAGGAGATTTTCAAGTTGGCTTAAGCTATAACCTCCGAAGCAAAACAGTCGGTAGAATTACGACATTAGGTTACACGAAAAATTTTTGGTTCTGCTTTTTGTAAAAAGCGGAGAAAGGTATGGAAAAATTTATCATATCGAACGGTTGCGCATTGCGCATTGCCGACTCCAGAAAGGGTGAGAAGGCTATTATGTTTCTCCACGGCTACCTTGAGAGCCTGGATGTGTGGGAGGATTTCGCCGGCCTGCTCGACAAGGAGTACCGCACGGTGGCTATGGACCTGCCCGGTCACGGCATCTCGCAGGTTATGGGCCCCATCCACACTATGGACTTTCTGGCCGACACGGTCGTTGGTGTGCTCGACGAGCTGGAGATTGAGAAGGTGACCCTTGTGGGCCACTCTATGGGTGGCTATGTGGCGCTCCAGACCCTGCGTCGTCACCCCGAGCGCCTGGAGGGCATTGTGCTCCTGAGCTCGACGCCCAACCCCGACTCGCCCCAGAAGCTCCTCGACCGTGATAGGGAGATTGCTATGGTGGAGGGCGGACATAAGGATCTGCTCGCCTCGACGGCTGCCAAGAATGGCTTTGCCTCGGATAACCTCAAGAGGATGCAGGACGAGATCATCTTCCTCGAGGAGCAGGTGTTGGTTACCGAGCCCGAGGGCGTTGTGGCCCTGCTGAGGGGTATGAAGGAGAGGGAGGATAGCAACGAGCTGTTGCGCCAGAGCTCCCTGCCACAGCTCTTCATCCTGGGCAAGAAGGATAACTATATCCCCCTGGAGGTTGCCGAGCAGATGGTTGCCGACCACCCTCAGGCCGAGGTCGCCTGGCTCGAGAACTCGGGCCACCTGGGCTACTTCGAGGAGCCCGAGGCCTGTGCCCAAGCAATCAGGAAATTTATGGGTGCCGAAGCAGGAGAGTAGGTAGTAATACATAATGGTTATAGAGATACGCAGTATCTCCTAAAAATTATTTGCGGAGCTTTTTTATGAAAAAAGCGACAAATAGGTAAAAACAAAAAGCTGCGAAAAAGGTATGAAGGTATATAAGTTTGGAGGAGCCTCGGTGAAGGAGGCGGCAGGAGTTAGAAATCTTGCAGAGATTGCGCGTGGCACGGAGGGAAGACTCTTCATCATTGTGTCGGCTATGGGTAAGACGACCAATGCGCTCGAGAGGGTTATGGAGAGCTTCTGGGAGGGCCGCACGGGTGAGGCTGTGGTGGCTATGCAGCAGGTTGTGGACTACCACGCCACAATTCTCGAGGGTCTGTGGGGTGAGCCCCACCTGCCCGAGAGGGTGCGTGGCCTCTATGAGGAGTTGGAGGAGATCATCACCCTCTCCAATCCCCAGAGCCGTAGCTATGAGGAGTGGTACGACAGGATTGTGAGCTTCGGTGAGCTCATCTCGACGACCATCGTGAGCGAGTATCTCAACTATGCGGGCATTGGTAGCCACCTGCTGGATATGAGGCGCATATTCCTCACCAGCAACCGCTTCCGCGACGCCAATATTGACATTGTGAGCTCCACACCTCGCCTTAAGAAGGCCGTGGAGTTGGCCCAGGAGAGGGTTGTTGTTGGCCAGGGCTTCATTGGTGCCACCGAGCAGGGTGCCACTACGACCATCGGTCGTGAGGGCTCCGACTACTCGGCTGCCGTTGCGGGCTACATCCTCGACGCCGAGAGCGTGTCTATCTGGAAGGATGTGGAGGGTATCCTCAATGGCGACCCCAAGCAGTTTGAGGATGTGAGCTACATCCCCGAGCTCACCTACCTCGACGCTATTGAACTGGCCTACAGCGGCGCACAGATCATCCACCCCAAGACCATCAAGCCCCTTCAGAACAAACGCATACCTCTCTATGTGAAGTGCTTTGTGAATCCCTCGTTGCCCGGTAGTGTCATCAAGGCCGAGATCGATAGGCCCATCGATAAGCCCATCCTGATTCTCAAGAAGAACCAGATTCTGCTCTCCATCAAGCCCGAAGACTACTCTTTCATCCTGGAGGAGCGTATGGCTGAGATTTTCAAGATCCTGGAGAGCTATCGTGCCAAGGTGCATCTGGTGCAGAACTCGGCCATCAGTATGGCGCTCTGCATCGACTCTACCCGCTACCTCGACGAGATTGTCGAGAGCTTCCACAAGGCGGGCTTCACGGTGAAGTACAACAGCGATATGGAGCTGCTGACCATCCGTGGCTACCACAAGGAACACCTGGTGCAGTATGCCGAGGCGGAGGGCGTCTATATGACCCAGCGCTCGCGCAAGGTACTCAGGATTATCCGTAAAACCAATGTAGAGTAGCAGAGTTATGGCAGTTTTGATTTATCGCTCGCTCCCTTCGACCAACACGGAGGTCAAGAAGCCCGGCTATCGCCACGGCGACGCAGTGATTGCCAAGGAGCAGACGGCAGGCCGTGGTCAGAGGGGCAATAGGTGGAGTAGCAACCCCGGTGAGAACCTCACCTTCTCGCTGGTGTGGGAGCCCACCTTCCTGGAGGCCAAGCGCCAGTTCCTCCTCTCGGAGGCGGTGGCTCTGGCCCTGACGGACACGCTGGGTGAGTACAACATAAAGGCCAAGATTAAGTGGACCAACGATATCTATGTGGGCCGCAAGAAGATTTGTGGCATCCTCATCGAGCACGACCTCGGCACCGACGGCCACCTCGCGCGTACGATTGTGGGCATCGGTCTGAATATCAACCAGAAAGAGTTTGAGGAGTGGGTGCCCAACCCAACCTCTATGGCCACTCTGACGGGCGAGAGCTACGATGTGGGCGCGGTCTTCCAGAGGCTCTACGACGCACTCGAGGCACGATATAACCAGCTGCAGAGCGACCCCGCGGCCATCGAGCGCGACTACGACGCGCTGCTCTTCCGCAAGGGCGAGCTGGCGACCTATGCACTGCCTGGCGGCAAACGATTCGAGGGTGTCATCCTGGGAGTGAAGCCTTCGGGCGAGTTGCTTGTTGAGAGTCAGGGGATGGTTGTGCCTTACCTTTTCAAGGAGATTGAGTTCGTAATATAGCGAGCGTGCTTTGCGAGTGTGCCTTGTGGGTGCTTTTTGCACCAAATTCCCGATAGTGAGCTCCTCATTTACCTCACGTAAACTCCGGGCTCCCTACAGAAATTTGGCACAAAAATCCCCACACAAAACCCACTCGCGGGTAGAAGGTCTAACGTCTAAAGTCTAACGACTAACGACCTAAGGCAGAGAAAGTGTCCTAAGGAAATTAAGTAACCTTGGAATCCCTGGGACCCCTGGAACCCCTGACAAATACAGCGATACGCAGTATCGCCCAAAAGTTTTTGGGGCGCCTTTTGTGCCAGAGTGGCACTTTTGTTAGGGTGGCTCCGAAGTAAGACAGTGGGCAGAGTTAAGTCGTGCGGTTACAGCGATACGAAGTATCGCCCAAAAATTTTTTGCGGAGCTTTTTTATAAAAAAGCGACAATAAAGGGCCGCCTTTTTATAAAAAGGCGTGAAAAAGAAGAAAAATGAAAAAAAATTAAGGGGGCGTGCAACAAAACGGCCCCTTTGTGCATCTATAGAGTTAGAGAGAAAGGCATTATGACCATCGAGAGCATCATACAGGGTTGCCAGCAAGGCGATAGTGAGGCTCGCAGGGAGTTGTACCAGAGATACGCAACGGCGATGTTTTCGCTTGTGAGGCGCTATGTCAGGGTGCGCGCTGCGGCCGAGGATGTCTTCCACGATGGTTTTGTGCTGGTCTACACCAAGATTGACACCTACGACCACCGAGGCTCCTTTGAGGGGTGGCTGCGACGGATTTTTGTCAATGCTGCGCTCAACCACCTGCGTGAGGAGGGGCGTATGGACGAGGTTGATGAGGATGTGGGCTCGTTGCCGCCCGGCACTACGGGGGGCGCACCGCCGGAGGCCCTCGGGCGAATAGGCGACAGGGAGCTGATGGAGCTGATGGAGGAGCTCCCGCCGGGCTTCCGCACGATTCTGAACCTCCACGCAGTCGAGGGCTACTCCTACCCCGAGATTGCCCAGATGCTCGATGTGAGCGAGGCCACCTGTAGGAGCCAATTCCTCAGAGCGCGACGACGACTTGCGCAGCTGATTGAAGAGAACGAAAAAAGATAGAGTCAATGAATAGTATAGAGAACGATAAGTTGAATCAAGAGTTGGGCGATAAGCTCGCTTGCTTCCGCGAGGAGCCACCCGAGGGTATGTTCGAGCGCATCGAGCAGACCCTGCTGGCAGGTGGCCTTGTGGCAGGTGCGGAGAGCCCTGCCGAGGAGCCCGCGAGGGTGGTTGTGCCTCTGTGGCGCAGACCTCTCTTCAGGAGCGTTGTGGCGTCGCTGGCCGCAGCGTCTGTGTGCCTTGCCGTGGTGCTCTACGGTGGCCGCCAGAGGGTCGAGGAGCTCAAGGGTGAGCAACCCATCCTCGCCCAGGAGAGCCCCCTCGCCCAAGAGCAGGAACTTGTGGCCACACTTGAGGGTGGCGAAGAAAAGCCCTCAGAGGAGGTGGCTGTGGCCGAGCAGACTAAGGTTGTGGCGGCCCGGAGTCCTCGCCGCAAGGCTGCAGTGGAGCCCGCAACGGTGGCCGAAGTAGTTGTTGCTGCGGAGGCCGAGAGTGAGGTGGTGGCTGCGGTGCAGGAACTCTCGGAGCAGACTGGTGACGAGAAAAAGGATAACGGAGATGGCAAGACGACCACCAAGAAGAGCACACGAGAGAGGTATGCGGCCTCCCTGGCGGCTCGTAAGAACACCTCGCGTCGTAGCGGTAGCGAGCTGGACGAGTATTGGCGTGGTGTGCTGGGCGAGCAGGATGAGCCCCGTGGTCCTCGCCCCGTGCAGGTGGCCCTCTATACGGAAAACCTGGGCATAGGTCGTGGCGATGTGCAGAAGAGCAATGTCTCCAACTCACAGATGCTCGTCCGTGAGCAGAGTGAGCTCGGTGGCGGCTCGTTCCTCGGCCCTATGATGGCCCAGAAGGAGAGGACCGCAACTCTGGAACACTCGATGCCCGTGTCGGTGGGTGTGACCGTCAGCTACTCACTGACGGATTGGCTCTCGCTGGAGAGTGGCCTGCTCTTTGCCTCCTACTCGTCGCGTGGTGAGACGGTGGGCACGATGAGCAGCTATGTGCGCAGACGCACGATGGGCTACCTGGGTGTGCCACTCAGTGTGAAGATGGATGTTGTTGAGTTTAACGCTATTACTCTCTATGGTAGCGTTGGCCTGATGGGCGAGGTGTGCATCTCGGCCAAGGATAAGATCTATCTGGACGGTGCACTCAACAATGTGACCGCTCTCAAGGAGTTCGACAGGTTCACCATCTCGTTCAATGCAGTGGTGGGTGTGGACTACAGGCTCTTCGATAATGTGGGCCTCTTCGGCGAGGTTGGCTGCTCCTACTGGAGTGTGCCCGACAGTTATCCGGAGAACTATCGCACCATTCACCCCCTGAGCCTCACTACGCGTGTGGGCCTTAGCTACTCGTTCAATTAAAGTGGCAAAGAAAAACAGCAGAAACAAAAGAAAAGTATGAAAAGAGTATATAAAATAGTAGTGGCTCTTCTGGGGGTGGCGATGCTCTCCTCCTGTAGTGTCGATATGGATATAGAGTTTGGCCCAGGGGCTAATATGCCTCCAGATGAAGAGAATGAGCAGGGCGACTATGTCGCCTCGTTTGGCACCCTTGTGCTGCAACCCCTATACATCTTGACCGACGAGGGTAAGGAGCTCTCGGTGGTGGAGATGGCTCCCACGATTGGGTGGAGCGAGCTGGAGAGTGTGGTGGAGGGCGGTGGCCGTGCGCTGTTCAACTATACGATCCTCTCGAGCCAGGCGCTCAACCAATTTGCCGTGAGGCTCAATAAGGTGTCCGAAATCTTCATTGAGGATATAAACTTCTACGATAGTGGCACGGTGGGCGGCGTGGAGAGTATGCTCATCCACCCCGCAATGCCCTATCAGGCGACCTATAGTGGCGGCTATGTGAATGTGAATGTCTACTACAACTCCTCCCTCTCGCCCCTGGAGAGTAGGCCCAACATCTCGCTCAACTGCGATCTGACCACCTCCACCGACGATACGCTGATGCTCCAACTGCGCTACCAGAACCAGGAGTGGAACACCAATCCATATGGGCCGCTTCAGAGCGCGTGGTTCTCGTTCCGTATGCCCGAGGAGTACCTGGAGAGGGCCGAGCTGGCCAACATCTTCGCCTTTCAGTGGTGCTGGTGGGTTAACGATAGTAACTATGGCGAAGGAATCGACAAGGGCCGAGTGAGCATAATGTATACCGGCTCCTACACCGAGGGTGGCCGACTGGCCATCCTGCCCGATGGGTTGTAGATAGTGGGTGAGAAAATATGATAAAAAAGAAAGAGGTTTTCCAAATGGAAAACCTCTTTTAGTTGGGTTGCACGGACTCGAACCATGAATAACAGGACCAGAATCTGTTGTGTTACCATTACACCACAACCCAATAGCGAGTGCAAAGGTAGTGCTTTTTTCGTTATCTGCAAGCGTTGGCAGGATTTTTTTCGCTTTTTCGTGCAAATTTTGTGGTCGAGCAGTGCTTATGGGTGGTCGCTACTGTGCCGCAAGGGTCGTTACGGACTCCGAGCGGGCACAGTAGGTGGTGGTCATCACGCCATTGCCAGAAGGCTCAGCAGCAGGGTGGCAAAAAATTTTAGTTGTTTCATAATGATTGCTATTTTTTTAAGTTGATTTTTCCGAAGGGCAAAGGTAGAGATTTAAGTTGAAAGTTGAAGGTGGGAGAGATGGGAGAGATGGGAGTTTCCCCAAAAAACTCAAATTCCCTTTATAATTTTGAATTTTAATCCACCTATGATGGCTTTTAATTGCTCCTGCTCGGCATAGTGTGTGGGGCACCCTCTGCTCTCGCTTAATCGCAATTTTGAATTTTGAATTTTGCATTTTGAATTTCTTTTCGGCCCTTTCGGCCCCCTGCCCAAAAAAAGTGGCGGGTTACAAAAATGTAACCCACCCCATATCTAATTACTCATTACTCATTATTCTGCCGCTTTGTAGAGTGCTGCGATTTCGGCGGGCCAGAGGCTCTCGTCGATGGTCTCGAGCACAAGGGGCATATTGTCGAAGCGAGGATCGCCCGCGATGTAGCGGAAGCACTCCCAGCCAATCTGGCCCTCGCCGAGCCTCTCGTGGCGGTCTATGCGGCTGCCCAGGGGGCGCATAGCGTCGTTGAGGTGCATACCGCGCAGGTAGTCGAGCGAGATGATGGAGTCTATCTTGCGGAAGGTCGCCTCGCACGCCTCCCGAGAGGAGAGGTCGTAGCCCGCAGCGAAGGCGTGGCAGGTGTCTATGCAGTAGCCCACGCGCGACTTATCATCCACACGGTCAATGATGTAGGCAATCTGCTCAAACTCGTGTCCGAGGTTGGTGCCCTGGCCTGCGGTGTTCTCGATGACGGCCGTCACACCGTGGGTCTTCTCGAGTGCGATGTTGATGCTCTCGGCCACACGGTCGAGGCTCTCGGTGAACCCTATGCGCCCGAGGTGGCTTCCGGGGTGGAAGTTGAGGCGGTCGAGGCCCAGGAGCTCACAACGACGCATCTCCTCCACAAACGACTCACGCGACTTGGCGAGCCCCTCGGCGTCGGGATGACCGAGGTTTATGAGGTAGGAGTCGTGGGGGAGAATCTGCGAGGGGCCGTAGCCGAAGCGCTCACAGGCGGCACGGAAGAGTTCTATGTCGCGCTCTGTGAGGGGTGCGGCGAGCCATTGGCGTTGATTCTTGGTGAAGAGTGCAAAGGCGCCTGCGCCTATGTTGTGTGCATTCTCGGGTGCGTTCCAGACGCCTCCTGATGCAGATACGTGAGCTCCAAAGTATTTCATAATTATCGGTTGTTCTATTGTTGAGTGTTCTCTGTAAGTTTCGTTATACAAAGATAAGAATATCCGACGAAAATCGTTATATTTGCGCGATTATATATTTTTATAGAGGTATAGCAACGGCTTATAGTATGCAACGAGTGTGGAAGATTGTGGTGCTTATGGTGGTGGCCACCCTGTGGATGACGGGGGAGGCTATGGCCCAGTTTACCATACGCCGCACCGAGCCCATACGCGACGGGCAGACCCCAACGATGGCCGGCACCCTCACCCAGAAGACCATCTCGAGCGAGATCCCCAACGACTACTACGACCACGCCGCCTGGGTGGCCGAGCGCAACCGCATCAGAAAGGAGCGCAACACCTTTGAGCTCGAGGCTACATTCCGCACCTCGGCCCTGAGGTTCGACAACTGGACGGCCGGTGGCGACAACACCTTCTCGGGCCTTGCCACCCTCTTTATCCACCACCGCTACAAACACCTGCGCTTCACACACGATCTGACGGTCAATGCACGCTATGGTCTGAACTACATCGACAAGACCCCCTTCAAGAATGTCGACGAGCTGAAAATATCGGAGGTTATGTCGTGGGACATCCAGGGCAGCTGGTCCTACTCGGCAACCTTCAACTTCCGTACCCAGCTCTCCGACGGCTTCGCCTCGCGCACCGATAAGACCCTCATCTCGGCCATCCTCTCGCCAGGCTTCTACGATGTGTCGGTCGGTTTTACATATGCGCCCGAGAATAAGCCCTATAAGGTCACCTTCTCGCCTCTGTCGGGCAATATGATTACGATGATAGACGATAGGCTCTATGAGCAGGGACTCAATGGTGTCCCCGCAGGAGATAAGGTCTTCAGCTCCATTGGTCCTTCGCTCAACATCTCCTTCGACAAGAAGTTCTGGAAGGACAGGATACGCTACCGCTCGACCCTCTACACCTTCACCAACTTCACCTCGCCGCCCACTTGCAGGTGGGACAACTGGCTGAATTATGACATCTCCAAGTACCTCTCTATGGAGCTCTACGGTGTCATCTACTACCTCAAGTCGGCCAGCCCCAAGGCGCAGTATCAATACTCGGCAACGCTGGGCCTGAGCTACAAGTTCCGCAACAAGTAGCCCTCCGACCAATATCACCTTTTCCGAAAAAAAACACCACTCTCAATGACAAGAGATAGACTTACACTATGGCTCCCCACACTCCTTGCCACCTCGCTGGCTCTGGGTGTGTGGATGGGCTACACCTTCTTCACGGGCCGAGAGATGGCCACCTCCCACGCCACAACCTCCACTATGGGGTCACAGCGAGGCGGGAGCAAAATCGACTATGCGCTCGGGCTGATAGATGAGGCCTACCTCACTCCGCTCGACACGGACTCGCTGGAGGAGAACCTTATGTCGGCGCTTATGGAGCAGCTCGACCCCCACTCGATGTACATTCCCGCACGCGATATGCAGGCCATAAATGAGCCCCTGGAGGGCGAGTTCGACGGCATTGGCGTGGTCTTCAATATGCTCACAGATACCATCGTTGTGCTCAATACGGTTGCGGGTGGCCCCAGCTACAAGGCTGGAGTGCTGCCCGGCGATAGGATCATCACCGTCGATGGTGACACGGTGGCTGGTCGCAAAATCAATCAGGACAAGATTGTAGAGCGACTGCGTGGCCCGCGTGGCACAAAGGTGAGTGTGGGCATCCAGAGGAGCAATGTCGAGGGGCTTGTGGCGGTGGATATCGTGAGGGATAAGATTCCGCTGAAGAGCATCGATGCCGCCTTTATGATACGCCCCGAGGTGGGCTACATACGCCTCACGAGCTTTGCGCGCACCACCCATCAGGAGTTCCTCCAGGCCACCGAGAACCTTAAGATGCAGGGTATGAAGAGCCTCATCTTCGACCTAAGGAGCAATAGTGGCGGTTACCTCGACCAGGCCATTCTTATGACAAATGAGTTTTTGCCCGAGGGCAAACTTATCGTCTATACCGAGGACCGCAACGGCCACCAGCAGAGGGAGTATAGCACAGGCGGCGGCAAACTGCAAGACATACCCCTTGTGGTGCTCATAGATGAGTATAGCGCCTCGTCGAGCGAGATTTTGGCGGGCGCACTGCAAGACAACGACCGAGGTACCATTGTTGGTCGTCGCTCCTTTGGTAAAGGTCTTGTGCAGAGCCAGATACCTCTTCGGGATGGGTCGGCACTGAGACTTACTGTTGCTCGCTATCTGACCCCCACGGGTCGCTCCATACAGAAGCCCTACACGATGGGAGGTGGCGACTACGAGGCCGACATCCTCCGTCGCTACGAGAGCGGTCAGTTCTTCTCGGCCGACAGTATACACTTCGCCGACTCGCTCAAGTTCACCACCCCCGCTGGCAAGACGGTCTATGGTGGCGGAGGCATTATGCCAGATGAGTTTGTGCCCATCGACACGCTCGAGATGACCCCCTATTACTATGCGGCCACGGGGCTCAATATCCTCTATCGCTATACGCTCGACTATACGGATCGCCACCGCAGCAAGATAAATGCCATCCAAACTATCGAGGAACTCAACGACTTCCTTGATGGCGACAGGCGATTGGTGGAGGATTTTGTGACCTACGGCCAGAGTGTGGGTCTCAAGCCCAATTGGCGTGAGATCAGGACCTCGCGCCGACTTCTGGAGAGGCTCCTGCGTGCCTACATCGCCCGCAACACCTCGCTCGAGGATGTGGGCTACTTCTCACAGATTGAGCCCATTGATGAGAGCCTTCAGAGGGCCTTCGAGGTGCTCGGTGTGGAGTAGTGACACTCAGCCCTGTCTGCCCTCTGCCAAATTGTCAGCCACGGGCTGTCTGGCACAAAGGTTGCACCCCTGGGGGCCGAAGGCGCACGACCTTCTTGGAAAAAAACAAAAAGAGTAATAACCATAAAAAACGACACGAACTATGAATGTAAAACCCCTTTCGGACAGAGTCTTGATTCTGCCCAACCCCGCAGAGGAGAAGACCGCAGGTGGTCTGTTCATCCCCGACACAGCAAAAGAGAAACCCCTCACCGGCAAGGTTGTGGCCGTAGGCCCCGGCACCTCGGAGGTGAAGATGGAGGTGGTGGTTGGTGACACCGTGCTCTACGGCAAGTATGCCGGCACCGAGATCCACATCGACCACGAGGACTACCTCATTATGAAGCAGTCGGACATTATGGCAGTGATTGGGTAATTTAAAATTCAAAATTCAAAATTCAAAATTGCGATTAAGCGAGAGCAGAGGGTGCTTGCAGACTATGCCGAGCGAGAGCAATTAAAAGCCACCATAGGTGGATTAAAATTCAAAATTACCGAAGCATAGCAATAAACAGAACCACCAACTTTAGGTGGTAGAGATACGAAGTATCTCCCAAAAATTTTTTGCGGAGCTTTTTTATAAAAAAGCGACAATAGTAGCGCCTTTTTATAAAAAGCGGAAAAACAAAAAGAAACAATAGTCGTTAGACTTTTGACTTTAGATTTTAGACAAACAGTATGGCAAAAGAGATTAAATATAATGTAGAGGCTCGTGAGCTTCTCAAGGAGGGCGTAGATGCCCTGGCAAATGCAGTGAAGGTGACACTTGGCCCCAAGGGTCGCAATGTGATTATCGACAAGAAGTTTGGCGCACCCCACATCACCAAGGATGGTGTGACGGTGGCCAAGGAGATTGAGCTCGAGGACAACTTCGCCAATATGGGCGCACAGATTGTGAAGGAGGTTGCGAGCAAAACAAATGACGATGCGGGCGATGGTACAACTACCGCTACTGTTCTGGCGCAGGCCATCATCGGTGTGGGCATCAAGAATGTGACCGCAGGTGCCAACCCTATGGACCTCAAGAGGGGTATCGACAAGGCTGTGGCAGCCGTTGTTGAGAGCATCAAGGGTCAGAGCCAGGTTGTGGGCGACAACCTCGAGAAGGTTGAGCAGGTGGCCACCATCTCGGCCAACAACGACAGCTCCATCGGCGCACTCATCGCCGAGGCTGTGGGCAAGGTCAAGAAGGAGGGCGTCATCACCGTTGAGGAGGCCAAAGGTACCGACACCCACGTGGAGGTTGTTGAGGGTATGCAGTTCGACAGGGGCTACATCTCGGCCTACTTCGTGACCGACACCGAGAAGATGGAGGCTGTGCTGGAGAGGCCTTTCGTGCTGCTCACAGACAAGAAGATCTCGACTATGAAGGAGCTTATGGGCGTTTTGGAGCCCGTGGCTCAGAGCGGCCGCTCGCTGCTCATTGTGGCCGAGGATGTGGATGGTGAGGCGCTGAGTGCTCTGGTTGTCAACAAGCTGCGTGGCTCGCTGAAGGTTGCGGCTGTGAAGGCTCCCGGCTTTGGCGACAGGCGCAAAGAGCTGTTGGAGGATATCGCCATTCTCACCGGCGGTACCGTTATCTCGGAGGATAAGGGTCTGCGTATGGACGCAGCCACCATTGATATGCTCGGCTCGGCCGACAAGGTAACCATCTCGAAGGACAACACCACCATTGTGGATGGTGCAGGCTCGGCTGAGGCTATCGAGGCTCGTGTGACCCAGATCCGCAACCAGATGGAGAGCACCACCAGCGACTACGACCGTGAGAAACTCCAAGAGAGGCTCGCCAAGCTGGCAGGCGGTGTGGCTGTGCTCTATGTGGGCGCCGCTACCGAGGTCGAGATGAAGGAGAAGAAGGACCGTGTGGATGACGCACTTGCTGCCACCCGTGCAGCCATCGAGGAGGGTATCATCCCCGGTGGTGGCGTGGCCTACATCCGTGCCGCGGCCGCCATTGAGGGCCTCAAGGGTGACAATGACGACGAGACTACCGGTATTGCCATCGTTCGCAGGGCCATCGAGGAGCCCCTCCGTCAGATTGTTGCCAACGCTGGTGGCGAGGGCTCGGTGGTTGTCAATAAGGTGAGGGAGTCCGAGGGCTCCTACGGCTACAACGCCCGTGCCGACCGCTATGAGGATATGTTCGAGGCCGGCATCATCGACCCCACCAAGGTGGCAAGGGTTGCGCTGGAGAATGCCGCAAGCATCGCTTCGATGTTCCTCACCACCGAGTGTGTCCTGGCTGAGAAGAAGGAGGAGAACCCCGCACCCGCAATGCCCGCGGGCGGTATGGGCGGCTACTAATCCCTCCCGTAAATTAATC
>JAEIGA010009169.1_pt1 | contig 14970 bp, 11 predicted proteins | sample 9270691 | NCBI WGS metagenome assembly JAEIGA01 (sample SAMN17057246, study PRJNA624740) | gut metagenome | biome: biome; isolation source: fecal sample | host: Bos grunniens | place: China: Xizang | collected 2019
CTCCTTTGCGATATCCTCGAGCTTCTTGTCGAGCGCAGCCAAAGTCTCGTCGAACTTATCAACAGACTCCAACTTAGCCTTCACGCCGAAGTAGAACTTAATCTTAGGCTCTGTACCTGATGGGCGTACCGAAACCTTTGTGCCGTCCTCGGTAATCCACTGCAATACATTGCTCTTCTCGTCGATGCCCTCGATAGGCTTCTTCTCGCCCGTGCGCACATCAAGCTCCTCCAAAGTCTTGTAGTCGAGAATCTTAACTACGGGTGAGCCGAGGATTGCTGTAGGAGGTGTCTGGCGGTAGTCAACCATCATCTGCTGAATCTCCGCTGCGCCATCCTTACCCTTGCGAACCACATTAACCAAGCCCTCACGGAAGAAGCCATACTTAACATAGAGCTGCTGCAACCACTCGTAGAGTGTGATGCCCATAGTGTCGCGTGCCCATGCTGCAGCCTCCGCAACGAGAGTGATAGCCGCTACGCCATCCTTATCGCGTACGAAGTCGCCAGGCAAGTAACCGAATGACTCCTCGCCACCACCGATATACTTAGTCAAACCCTCCTGCTCGCGGATAATCTTTGCGATATACTTGAAGCCAGTGAGGCAGTTGTAGCACTTAACGCCGAAGTGCTCAGCCACTGCATCGGGCATCATAGATGTAACGATAGTCTTCACGACGAACTCCTTGCCTGTAATCTTGCCGAGCTCTGCCCATCGTGTGAGCTGGTAGCACATCAAGAGTACGAGGGTCTGGTTACCGTTCAACAACACATAGTCACCCTTACCTGTGCGGAGTGCCACGCCAAGACGGTCAGCATCGGGGTCTGTAGCCATTGCAAAGTCTGCACCCTCCTTCTCGGCAAGCTCTATGGCCATAGCCATTGTCTTACGCTCCTCGGGGTTAGGCGATGCTACAGTAGGGAAGTTACCATCCAAAACCATCTGCTCCTCCACACATATAATATTATTAAAGCCATAGTTGCGCAACGACTGTGGAACAAGCTTCACACCAGCACCGTGGAGAGGTGTGTAGACAATCTTCATGTCGTTATATTTTGCAACAGATTCTGGCGATAGAGAGAGTGCCTTTATAGCTGCTAGGTAGCGCTGGTCAAACTCCTCGCCAAGGATATGGATATTCTCTGGGTTTTTGCCTGTAAGCACCTGCTCCACGTCTGTCACCTTCTGCACCTCGGCGATGATATTTACATCGTGTGGTGAGGTTACCTGTGAGCCATCATTCCAGTAGGCCTTGTAGCCGTTATACTCCTTTGGGTTGTGTGATGCTGTAACCATAACACCCGACTGACATCCGAGTTCGCGGATAGCAAAACTCAACTCTGGAGTAGGACGCAAAGCATCGAAGAGGTAGACGATGAAGCCGTTTGATGCAAATATATCGGCTACACGCTCTGCAAACATGCGCGAGTTGTTACGGCTGTCGTGAGATATCGCAACCTTAATCTCTTCGCCAGCAAAGTTTAGCTTTAGATAATTTGCAAGTCCCTGGGTAGCAGCGCCTACGGTGTAAATATTCATGCGGTTTGTACCGACACCCATAATACCTCGTAGACCTCCAGTACCAAACTCTAGGTCTTTGTAGAAGCTCTCTACTAGCTCATTAGGGTTGTTCTCAATTAGTAGGCGTACCTGTTCCTTGGTAGCCTCATCATACTTGCCATCGAGCCAAGCTTGTGCTTTAGATAGCACCTGTGGATCTAGATTATTTGCCATAGTAGTATAAGTAGTATTTATGGTTTGAAAATTTCCTATATAAATTTTGTATTATGCAAATATACTAAAAATTCCTAAAATATAATAGTATCAATGAATTAAATTTTATGCCAGAAAATGCCGCGAAAAAGCCTTATTAAAAAAAACGAATTTTGCAACTCTTTTTTAGGATTATTTTAATAAAATTATCCACATATTTGCAATGTCAAAAACGCCTTAACAACAACTATGGTTTAGGGTGATTTTAGCCGAAAATTAGGTAGAGAAACATAACTTATTGAAACAGAGGTGGGAGGCCTGTTTCTAGGGGTTTGTCGCCTTATTTGTAGAGGCAAAGATAGCATTTTTTTTGAAGCTTGAAAAGAGAAGAGAATATTTTATGATGCAGACAGAGAGATATAATGAGGTATGGCAGGACTGCTTGGATAGACTCAAATCCACAATCACGGAGGAGGAGTTTGCGAAGTGGTTTAAGCCTATATGGCCTATCGGTTTCGATGGCTCGAACCTCCGTCTCCGTGTGCCTAATGAGAGCTTTGTTGCCAGCATCGAGAAGCGCTATCTCCACCATCTACGTCCTATAATTTCGGAGCTGTATGGTGCTGATACACAGCTACATTATGCTGTGCCACGCAAGTCGCAGCAGCAGAGTGTTGAAGCAACCAGCTCTCCAGTTCCGCAATTCACAAAGCCTACAGATACCACGAACATCAAGAATCCTTTTGTGATTCCAGGTCTTCGCCGTATCATGTTTGACCCACAACTAAATCCTAACTACACCTTTGATAATCACATCGAGGGTGAGTGTAACCGCTTGGCGCGTTCTGCAGGTATGGCTATCGCCGTATCGCCAGGTAACAATGCCTTCAATCCCTTGTATATCTATGGTGACTCGGGACTTGGTAAGACACACGTTGTGCAGGCTATAGGCCATGAGGTTCGCCAGCGTCATCCCGAGCTTCAGGTGTTGTATGTCTCGATGAATAAGTTTCAGGCACAGTTCCAGACTGCGTATAAGAATGGAGAGATTACCGACTTTATCCACTTCTATCAGATGGTTGATGTGCTTATCATTGACGACATCCAGGAGCTTACAGGAAAGACAGGAACACAAAACGCCTTCTTTAATATCTTTAATCACCTTCAGTTGGCTGGTAAGCAGCTTATTCTTACCTCTGATAAGCCCCCTGTGGAGCTTAAGGATATCGAGCAGCGACTCTTGACACGCTTCAAGTGGGGTCTCTCTGCGCAGCTTAATGTGCCAGACTACGAGACCAAGATAAAGATTATACGTGCCAAGGCGCAGCGTCTTGGTGCTAACATCCCCGAGGAGGTGGTGTCGTATCTTGCAGATAATATCTCGGCAAATGTGCGTGAGATTGAGGGTGCATTGTCGTCACTCATCGCCAATGCTTCGTTCCTAGGTCGAAAGATTACCATTTCGCTTGCGAAGGATATCCTCAAGGTGTATGTAAAATTGACACAGCGAGAGATAACCATCGAGCATATAGTGCGTACTGTGTGTGAGTACTATAATATCAATGAGGAGACCTTTAACTCTGCAAAACGTACTCGCGATGTGGCGCAGGCTCGTCAGGTAGCCATGTATCTTGCAAAGCAGCATACCAAGGCTCCATTGACTGTCATAGGCTCGTCAATCGGTGGTCGTAACCACGCTACGGTGCTTCATAGCTGCAAGGCTGTGGCAGATATGATGGATACTGATAAGTCGTTTAAGACGCAGATCGAGGAGATCGAGAAGCTTGTCCTCGGCAAGTAATCCGATACCCTGTGCTGTGTGCAAGTAGGTTCGTGGCAACCTATCCATTAGGAGGAGTGATATCTAACATATAGATACATATAATTTACAAGATAAAAGTGGATGACCTCCACTTTTTTTGTTTGGCTATCTTCTCCCCATGCACATACATATATATAAAATAGGGACGACTAATCTAAATTAGTCACCCCCATATAGTTAGCTGTTTAGCTCCTAAATTACTTGCACGCCTCTGCCAAATCGCCGAAGAGAGTCTCGAAGCTAGCATCCATATCGCGGCGCAATGCTGCGTAGTGCTTCTTTGTAAGAGAGCGATTCTTTGGCTCTGCAGGGTTGTTAGCCTTATGGTAAAGAGCGTTGCGAAGCTCCACGCCACGAGACATCAACTCAACAATAGCCTCCTCCTTATTTGGCTGAACAAAGATAGCCATGTGGCAATCAAATGCGAACTCCTCCAAACGGTAGTCAATCTCCTTCTTCAAAAATCTTAAATTTGCCATAATATTTCAGGTTTAAATTATTTTACATTAATGCAAAGATACATAAACCAATCTATTTTTCCAAATATTTTAGCTATTTCTTTAACCTGGCGACACACAATAATATAAATATTATATGATGATGATAGAAAAGTGAAATTTTTTATATCTTTGTAATAAACCAAATAATTAATAGTTATGGCAGCACGTAATTGTACAGAGTGTGGTGGCCTTGTAGCATCTACCATTAACGTATGTCCTCATTGTGGCTATCAACTCGAGGATGAGTTAAACCATAAAAACTCAACTAATAATACTCCCCAAAGTAGATCTCGAGGTGAGAATCCATACAATAGCATTGCATGGAGCATTATTTCTCTTATTTTCTGTTGGCCCTTTGGATTGGTGTCAATCATCTATTGTCTAAAGTCGGACTCTAGCTGGTGTAGTGGCGATGATTTTTCTGCTAGACATTATGGTAAAACATCTATCCTGTGGGCGAAAATACCGTTGTGGATTCTCCTAGGCATTTTATGCTTTGTCTTCTTAATCGCGATATTGTCTGTCGTTTTTGCTTAGTGAGGTAGATTATGCGCTTAAAGGCTAATTGCAAGATAAACCTCGGCCTCAATATTCTTCGCCGTAGAGATAGTGGTTATCACGACCTGGAGAGTGTTATGCTTCCTGTGCGCGAGCTTTACGATACGCTCGATGTGGAGCCTATAGCTTGTGGCGTGGTGTTTAGTAGCTCGGGTATAGCAATTGATTGCCCCGAGGATAAAAACCTCTGTGTGCGTGCCGCACGCCTTATGCAGGAGCGTTATGGCGTAGGTGGCGTAGCTATATCTCTTGATAAGCGTGTGCCTTATGGTGCAGGCCTTGGTGGAGGCTCTTCGGATGCTACGGCGGTGATCATGGCGATAAATGAGCTATATAACCTTGGGTTAGACAAGCCTACGTTAGCGGCACTTGCCGCAGAGCTGGGTAGCGACACCCCATATTTTGTATATAACCGACCCATGCTTTGTGAGGGTCGCGGTGAGATTATGTCACCTGTGGATATAGATTTGAAGGGTCTGTGGCTCGTTGTCGTAAAGCCTGACGAGGGTGTCTCTACAGCAGAGGCATACCGCGGTGTGAAGCCCCATATCCCCGAAATACCTCTCATGGAGTTGCTGAAGCTCCCTGTTGCGGAGTGGCAGGGTAGGGTTGTAAATGATTTTGAGCCACATATCTTTGCAGCACATAGCGACATCGCCAAACTAAAGGAGTGGCTGCTGGCTATGGGTGCTATCTACGCCTCGATGTCTGGCTCTGGCTCTGCGCTATTTGGGCTGTTTGAGAGTCGCCCAGAGATATCTGCGACAAATCTCTTTGTTCACATCGAGCAGCTAGCCTAGTTATACGATACGTGGAATACGATAGGCCTTCAACTCCTTGTTGAGGGCCTTTTCTCTACCCTCTGTGAGTGAGTTAAGGAGCGTGTGAAATACTGCAGAGTGGTTATGATGATGCGTGTGACACAGTTCATGGAGGATTACAAATTCGCTAAGATGGTCGGGCAGAAGCATCAAAAATAGTGATAGAGAGATACCGTTATTGCCGCTGCACGACCCCCAGCGTGTATGCGCCGAAGAGATGCGAAGCGAGGTGTAGCAAAAGCCATGTCGTGAGGCCAGCTCCGCAACGAGTGGTGGTAGAACCTTGCGCGCCTCCTTGCGTAGCCTCTCCACCTCCTCAACAGTGATTGTGGGTGATGTTGCGTGATGCTGCTCAAGACGTCTGCGTGTGGCTATTATCCATCTCTCTTTGCTCTCCACAAATGCTATGGCCTTTGCTCGTGATGAAAAGATGGGATATGTAACACGTAGTGAGCCATCACTGCACACCTTAAGACGAATAGAGCGTGTGCGAAGTGATCGCACACACTCTATATCTCCTAGTCTATGTTTTATGATGGTCATATATCCCTAGTCGCCAATACGCTGACGTACCACCTCAAAGAGCATAATTGCCGCTGCGGCAGATACGTTTAACGACTCTGTGCGACCGATAAGAGGAATTGCCAGCTGCTCATCACAGAGCTTTAGAACCTCCTTTGAGATACCCTTATCCTCGGCGCCCATGACAATTACCGTAGGCTTGCGAAGGTCTGCATCGTAGAGTAGCTTATTGCTCTTCTCTGTAGCTGCAACAACCTGGAAACCATCAGCCTGCAGAGCCTTTAGTGTGTTGCGAATAGAGCCTACACGACATACGGGGATGTTCTGTAGTGCGCCCGCCGAAGAGCGTATAGCATCACCATTTACAGGTGCAGAGTTCTTGAGCGGTGTGATAAGGCCGTGAGCTCCTGCGCACTCTGCAGAACGCGCTATACCGCCAAAGTTGCGAACATCCGTAACACCGTCAAATACCACGATGAGTGGTGTCTCATCCTCTGGTACACGCTCCAAGATATCCTCTACCGAGACGTAGTCGATAGCTGCGGTCTGTGCCACTACGCCTTGATGGTTACCACGTGTTAGGCGATTTAGCTTCTCGATAGGCACCTCCTGCCAACGAAGATGGTGACGTGCCATAAGATCCTTAAGGTCGTTCATAAGCGCACCTTCAGCACCCTTCTTAATATATATTCGCTCTATCTGTTTGCGTGCCTCAATAGCCTCGGCAACAGGGCGAATACCAAAAATAATATTCTCCTTCTCCATATCTTTTTTTTAACTTTGTTCGGTTATCTCCAACTCGTAGGATGCCTTCTCCCATTCGTGCATAAGATGGTCATACTGCTCCTTCAGAGCGTTATATTTGTTGTAATCCTCGGCATTATACTCTGTGGCCACGGCGAAGCGAGCATCATACGCAGCAATCTCCTTCTCCACCTTTGCTAGCTCCTCCTCTATGCTCTCCACCGCTTTGCGCAATCTTCGGATGAGCTTCTCCTGCTCCTTTTTCTGCTCGTAGGAGAGTTTTCCTGTGGTTGATGTATCCGCGGTTTTTGCACTCTGCGTAGTAGGCTTCTCGTGTCGCTCTATCTCTTGTAGCGACTCTAACTTGCGCTTCTCCAAGAAGTACCATATATCGCCGAGATACTCCCTTACGCCACCATCGCGAAACTCATATATGCGATCTACAAGACCATCCAAGAACTCACGGTCGTGGGATACCACAACCACAGTGCCATCGTACTTCTGCAAGGCACTCTTGAGGATATCTTTAGAGCGCATATCCATATGGTTTGTAGGCTCATCAAGGACAAGGAGATTGTATGGCTCGAGCATAAGACGTGCCATGGCCAATCGTGAACGCTCACCACCCGACAGCACCTTAACCTTCTTGTCGATATCCTCACCTCTAAATAGGAAGGCACCAAGGATGTCGCGTAGTCGTGTGCGCACATCGCCAATGGCTACTCTATCTAGGGTGTCGAATACCGTAAACTCACCATCCATCAGGTCATCCTGATTCTGTGCGTAGTAGCCTATATTTACGTTTGCACCAATCTTTATCTCACCCTCGGTAGGCTCTAGTTCGCTGATGAGCATACGTGCAAAGGTGGTCTTTCCCTCGCCATTGCGACCTACAAGGGCAATCTTTTGTCCGCGCTCGATGGTAAATTCTGCACCCCTGAAGATACGTTTTTCGCCGAAGGCCTTGCCCACATCCTTAACATCTGCAACAATCTGCCCCGAGCGTGGCGCAGGGGGAAACTTGATGTTTAGGCGCGATAAATCCTCCTCATCAACCTCTATGCGTTCTAGCTTTTCGAGCTGCTTTACGCGTGACTGCACCTGGTTGCTCTTCGTGGGCTTGTAGCGGAACTTCTCGATAAACTCCTCGGTCTTTTCAATCAGACGCTGCTGGTTTTCGTATGCCGCCATCTGCTGCTCGCGGCGCTCGGCACGCAATACCACAAACTTCGAGTATGGAACCTTGTAGTCGTATACCTTACCTAGCGAAAGCTCTATGGTGCGTGTTGTGACATTGTCGAGAAATGCCCTGTCGTGCGAGATGAGCAGCACCGCGCCATTGTAGTTCTTGAGATACTCCTCGAGCCACTGGATACTCTCGATATCTAGGTGGTTGGTAGGCTCATCGAGTAGAAATATCGATGGTCGCTTCAGGAGGAGCTTTGCTAGCTCAATACGCATGCGCCATCCTCCCGAGAACTCCTTTGTGGGGCGCTCGAAATCTGTGCGTTTGAAACCTAAACCTAGTAGGGTGCGCTCTATATCTGCTTCGCGCGTATCACCACCCAGGATATGATAGCGGTCGTTGGCTACGCTCAATTTATGTATCAGCTCGGCATATTCGGCACTCTCATAGTCGGTGCGTGATGCTATCTCCGATGTGAGATGTTCTATCTCTGCCTCGATGCGTAACACCTCCTCGAAGGCTTTTGCTGTCTCCGCAACAAGGGTTGTGGTGTCGGCAACACGCATCTGCTGTGGAAGGTAGCCTATGCTGCACTCTCCATTTATGGTGACAGCACCCTCGGTAGGTTGCTGTTCTCCGGTTATCACGCGTAGGAGGGTAGTCTTGCCTGCTCCGTTCTTTCCCACAAGTCCTATGCGGTCTTTAGGGTTAATCATGAACGAGATGCCGTCAAAAAGTGTCCAGCCTCCGTAGCTTATGGTAAGGTTATCTAATGAAATCACTTAACTAGTAGTAATTATGTGGTGGGTAAATGGTGCTGGTAGCAACAACACCCTCTTGGTCGATTATGAGTTGAGCATATCCACTATAGCCTGCTCTGGGTCAGGAGCGCCAAAGACAGAGCTTCCTGCAACCAAAGCCTCGGCACCTGCATCAAAGAGGAGTCTAGAGTTTGCTGCTGAAATACCACCATCAACCTCTATGATTAGCTCGTTGAGGCCTAGCTCACTCTTCTTCGCAGAGAGATACTCACACTTGGCAATAGATGAAGGCATGAACTTCTGACCTCCAAAGCCAGGCTCTACGCTCATAACAAGGATAAGGTCGAGCTGGTCGAGCCATTTGTCGAGAACCTCTGGCTCTGTGCCAGGCTTTATGGAGATACCGACTTTAGCTCCAGCCTTGCGAATAAGGTCTATGCACTCCTGGATATTCTCTGTAGCCTCGTAGTGAAATGTAACGTAGTCTGCTCCAGCCTCTACAAAACGTGTAACATACTTCTCGGGCGCTGTAATCATGAGATGTACATCCAACACCTTCTCTGTGCCTTTGCGAAGTGGCTTCATGAGTGGAAATCCAAACGAGATGTTTGGTACAAAGACACCATCCATAACGTCTACGTGTACCCACTCTGCTTGTGAGCGATTGAGCATCTCCATATCGCGGTTTAGGTTTCCGAAATCGGCAGAGAGAACAGATGGTGCAATAATTCGTTTCATAGTGTAATAGTTTGAGGTTTAGTCTATTTACGTGTTTATTGAGTATGGGTAATGTATCTAGCCCAAAATTATCCACAAATATATGTATTTATTTTGGGATATGCAACAGCATATATAGTTTCCTATGCCACACTTTTTTATATTTTATTTGCATGCAAACTATATTTCTCATATCTTTGCGCTCAATTAAGGGGTGCTACTCCTTTGTTGCGTTGTTGTGTCGATTGGTGGTGGCACAATGGGGTGTAATTGCTGGATAGTAAATGAGTATTCAGCTATGCCGATACGCGGCGAAGGGTGAGGCTGAGATGATACCCATTGTACTGGATACGGGTAATGCCGAGACCAGGATTGGAGACATATCTTATTAAGCCCCTTTTCAACTTAAAATTTTTAAAGTATGAAAAGGATTTTTTCTTTTTGGGCCTTTATGCTCATCGCTTGTGCTGGTGTTGTGGCGCAAGATCTCTATCCGAGATTGGATACTACAAAGGTTTATGAGGTTGAGACTGTTGAGGTTATTACGACCTATGCCAAGCGAACAACGCCTGTGGCACAAGATAACCTCTCACAAGAGGCTTTGGTGCGCTCTAGTTATGGTACCGACCTTCCTGCGGCTCTCTCACTAACACCGTCTGTTATAGCTACTAACGAAACAGGTATTGGTATTGGTGCTACGTCAATTCGCCTTCGTGGTACGGATGCCACACGTATAAATGTTACGATTAATGGTGTGGCTATGAACAACCCCGACTCTCACGCTATGTATTGGTATGATACACCCGATTTGATATCGTCAGTGGGTAGTGTGCAGGTGCAGCGTGGCGCAGGTGTCTCTACAAATGGCTCGGGAGCTTTTGGTGGCGCTGTGGCCATGACTACCGATGCGTTATCTCCCGACTTTGGTGGCTCGGCATCGCTATCCTATGGCTCCTATAATACCAATAAGCAATCTGTGCAGATATCTTCGGGACTTATGAATAAGCATTGGGTGGTGGATGCTCGATTGTCGCATATTGGCTCCGATGGTTATATAGAGCGTGGCTCTACGGATTTGAAGAGCTATATGGCACAGGTGGGCTACTATGGCTCAAATACCAAGATAAAGCTTCTTTCGTTTGGTGGTCTTGCCAAGACCTATCTTACGTATAATGGTGTTACCAAGGAGGATATGAAGCTATATGGTCGTAGGTATCACGACTCTGGACAGTATGTCACCTCCGATGGTCCGTTTGTGCTTGCGGATGGTACTCATGTAGATTACTATGATGATCAAACAGATAACTACCTTCAGATTAATAATCAGCTAGTTATAAATCATACGTTCAACAATAAGTGGATGCTAAACTCAACACTGTTCTACACCTATGGTTATGGCTATTATAACCAATATAGGGATGATGCTGATTTGAGTGAGTATCTCAATCTTGGTGTTGATGGTAGCGCCGACTTGATTCGCCACAAGCTAATGGATAATCACCTCGGAGGTGCTAATATGTCGGTAAATTACAAAACCCGAAATCTGGACTTTACGTTTGGTGGCTCTATGAGCTATTACAACTCTCCTCATTGGGGAACCTTGTCATGGGTAGATGGCGTGGATGATGTTGGCGGAAGGTGGTACGACAACGATGCTGTGAAATTGGATGGAAATATCTTTGCTCGCGCCGACTGGACTATCTATCGTGGATTTATGGATAATTCGCTACATCTCTTCGGAGATCTCCAATATCGTTACGTCAGCTACCGTGCATGGGGTACAAATGATAATGCCTTATATAACGATGATGTGGTAACCATGCAGCCTATAGATGTAGATAAGCAGTATAACTTCTTCAATCCACGCATGGGAATCAGTTATATACACCACAACCATAACATCTTCGCATCTGTGGCTATGGCTCACCGCGAGCCTACACGCTCCGACTTTACAGATAGACATATGTTTGCCTCGGATGATGGCTATCCCGAGCCAGAGAGACTCATAGATTTTGAGCTGGGATACAGCTATATCTCACCTCGTCTAACACTTGGGGTAAACCTATATTATATGTTGTATCACAATCAGTTGGTAGCTACAGGAAGAGTTAATGATGGATATGACTCTCTGAATGTCAATGTAGATAAGAGTTATCGCCGAGGAGTTGAGCTTATGGCATCGTGGAAGAGTACTAAATGGCTCACTCTGTCGGGTAATTTGACCCTCTCGCAGAATCGTATTGTGGATTATGTTGATGAGTTGAGTGGTAGTCCAACCTATGGTCAAAATGTCGGTGATATGACAATCTCCTATTCGCCATCTATCATTGGAGCTATTTCGGCAGATTTTCACGTCAAGGGCTTTAGCCTAATTTGGAATACTCAATATGTTGGTAAGCAGTATTTTACCAATAACGAAATTGAGGCTCTGTCGTTGGATCCATATTGTGTGACGAATGTCGATTTGGGATATCTCCATGAGTTTGGAGATAAGCGCTCGGTACGCTTTGGTGTAGTGGTGAATAATCTGTTCTCAACACTTTATGAGTCAAATGGTTACGGCTACTCATATATGGATGGTGAGACGCGCTATGACGATGCCTTCTTCTTCCCACAGGCGCCAATAAACTTTTTGGCTAATGTGACTGTAAATTTCTAACATAAAAACAAAAAGTGTAAGAGAGAATGGATTGGTCTTTGGTTTTGCAAATTGTAGGTACTTCGCTAGGTCTTTTGTATCTGTGGCTGGAGTATAAGGCTAATATCTGGGTGTGGGTTATTGGAGCCATAATGCCTATGGTTCATGGCTTGTTGTATCTTCGCTCTGGTATTTATGCCGATGCAGCCATGCAGCTATATTATGTCTTGGCTGGTATCTACGGTTTGTGTGTCTGGAAGAGAAGTAGTCACGACAAGGATAAGAGTCGCATAAAGCATACGCCATCAAGCTATATATTGCCCTTGGTTGCGGTATATGCGGTATTGCACCTCTCTCTCTACTTTTTGTTGAAGGAGTTTACGGATAGCCAGATTCCACTCTTCGATGCTATGTCTACGGCGTTGAGTATTGTTGCTATGTGGATGTTATCGCGTAAGTTTGTGGAGCAGTGGCTTGTGTGGCTGGTTGTCGATATGATTAGCGTATGCCTCTACCTCTACAAGGGTATACCGATTACAGGAGGCCTATATATGGTCTACTGTGTACTCGCTGTGGTGGGTTATGTGAGGTGGCTCCGCGAGGCGCGAAAAGAGTAAATGTTGGGTAATAGATGTGAATGTTAAAAAAAAGTTGAAAAAAGTCTATTTGCTACTTTTTTAATCGGGAAAAAAATACTATCTTTGTCGTATGAAATATAGTATTGTTACTCCCCGTTTGAGAAGACTTCACGTTGTTACGTGTAAGCGATATCCGCAGTTCGTGGTTTGTACGAGCAAGGAGTGTGGGATGTGTGGCACTAGCTGTGTGGGTGTAGAGTGCTATAATAATACTGGGAAATAATAGCTATACCGCTGATACATAATGTATTAGCGGTATTTGTTTTTGAAATAATTAAGAAATAATATAATTTAAAACACAACGATTATGAAAGTAGCAGTTATTATGGGTTCTACCAGCGACTGGGATATTATGAAGGCCGCAGTCGAGACATTAGAGGAGTTGGGTATCGAGTATGAGAAGCGAGTTATCTCGGCTCACCGCACACCTCACCTTATGGTTGAGTATGCAGAGTCTGCTCGTGAGCGAGGTATCGGAGCTATCATCGCTGGTGCAGGTGGCGCAGCGCATGTTGCAGGTGTTACAGCAGCTCTCACAACAGTCCCTGTTATTGGTGTGCCTATCAAGACCTCGGCTCTTGGCGGTATGGACTCTTTGCTCTCTATCGTTCAGATGCCTGGAGGAATCCCTGTATCAACTACAGCTATCAACGGTGCGAAGAATGCTGCGCTCATCGCTGCATCTATCTTTGCTCTTACCGATAAGGCTCTAGAGGAGCGCCTCATCGCATTCCGCAAGGCACAGACAGAGAAGGTGCTTGCTGCAGAGTTGTAATCATAAACCCCTAACATCAGACAAACAATTATGAAGAATCGCCGCATATATGTCGAGAAATATTCTCGCTTTCAGGTTGAGGCTGACACATTGCGTAAGGAGCTAAATACAAATCTCGGATTGAATATCGAGCAGCTACGCTTTGTAAATGTCTACGATCTTTTTGGTTTTAGCGATGAGCTTTTGGAGAAGAGCCGCTATTCGGTATTTGGTGAGGTTGTTACAGACTCTGTAACCGATGAGTGTGATATGCAGGGCATGCCTTTCCTTGCTGTGGAGTTCTTGCCTGGTCAGTTCGACCAGCGTGCAGCATCGGCTGTAGATTGCGTACATCTTATCGAGCCAAATGCAGAGGTGAAGATTAAGTCTTCACGTCTCTATATCTTCGACAAGAGCGTGTCAGCAGAGGATATGGCACGTATCGAGAAGTATCTCATCAACGCTGTGGAGTCGCGCAAGAAGAATCTCGACATTCTCTCTGATAATGAGAGCGCCGATGTTAAGCCTGTAGCAGTGTTGGAGGGTTTCCGAAATATGAAGGAGGAGGAGTTGGCTCCATATTGCAAGGAGAATGGCTTGGCTATGAATGCTGATGACCTTCGCGAGGTTGTTAATTACTTCCGTGAGGAGGGTCGTGATCCTATCGAGACAGAGCTGCGTATCCTCGATACATACTGGAGTGACCACTGTCGTCACACAACATTTACTACCGAGATTGAGGAGATTACCCTCGATGAGTCGTTCATGAAGGCCGAGTTTGAGGAGTCTCTTGACCTTATGCGTAAGATTCGTGCGGAGTTGGGTCGTGAGCAGAAGAGCCTCTGCTTGATGGAGCTTGCAACTATAGGTGCGCGATATCTCAAGAAGCTTGGTAAGCTCGATGATATGGAGCAGAGCGAGGAGAATAACGCATGCTCTATCTTTGTGAATGTAGACGTTGATGGTGTTATGGAGAAGTGGTTGTTGCAGTTCAAGAATGAGACTCACAACCACCCAACAGAGATTGAGCCATTCGGCGGCGCCTCTACATGTCTTGGCGGTGCTATCCGCGACCCATTGTCAGGCCGTAGCTATGTTTACCAGGCTATGCGTGTTACCGGTGCTGGCGACATCTACAAGCCAGTAGCCGAGACTATGGCGGGTAAGCTTCCACAGCGTATTATCTCTACAAAGGCTGCGGCAGGTTATTCGAGCTATGGTAACCAGATAGGTCTTGCTACCACCCACGTTCGCGAGGTATATCACCCTGATTATGTGGCAAAGCGTTTGGAGGTAGGTGCTGTTGTCGGTGCTGTTAAGGCGGAGAATGTACGCCGTGAGTCACCAGCTGCAGGAGATGTAGTTTTGTTGCTTGGTGGTCGTACAGGCCGTGATGGTGTTGGTGGCGCTACAGGCTCTTCAAAGGAGCATACATTAAGCTCTTTGGAGGAGTGTAGCTCGGAGGTGCAGAAGGGTAATGCTCCCGAGGAGCGTAAGTTGGCACGTCTGTTCCGCCGTGGTGATGTAACACGCCTCATCAAGAAGTCAAACGACTTTGGTGCTGGTGGTGTGAGTGTAGCTATCGGAGAGCTTACC
>JAEIGA010009170.1_pt1 | contig 14969 bp, 12 predicted proteins | sample 9270691 | NCBI WGS metagenome assembly JAEIGA01 (sample SAMN17057246, study PRJNA624740) | gut metagenome | biome: biome; isolation source: fecal sample | host: Bos grunniens | place: China: Xizang | collected 2019
CAAGCTGATGGGCAATAAGCTCGGCAAGCTTCCCGCGCAGATCATCGGCGCGGTCTTGGCGGAGCTTTTGATGGTGACGGGATACCTCGTTTTCGAGGGATTTCTCTACGGATTTGTGCCCTCGCTCGTAAACGTCCCCGCAAACGCCGTCCAGGGCGCGGCAGGAATCGTCATCGGAATCCTACTTATCAAGGTATTTGAAAAGGCAAAGATTTCGGAGCTGTTTAAATAAGGATGAGAATAGGAAAGCACCAAGCCGATCGGCTTGGTGCTTTGCTTATTGAGGCATTTGTTTATTGGTTCGCGGCTGAAAAATGAAGCAGTCGAGACCGTTTTTAATATTTGAGAAGCTTTCCAGCACAGAATATATGTAGTCTAGGTCGTATATTTCCTTTTTAATAAAAAACATCATTGCCGCATCAAGATCAAGCTCATAGTTGATTGCAAATCCGGCGGAGTAGAGAAGTTCTTCGGTTTGCTCGGTGTTGAGACGCAAGGCGATTGCAACGGCAAAGGCATTGCCGCGCTCAACGTCTGTAAGCTCACCGCTCATAATGCGTCCCCATTTTGAGCTGCTGAACCTTGCCGCTTGGTAAATATCAAATGCCTTTGGCGGAATATCATCGAATTTGTTGTATATGTGTTCCTCGTCGTTCATAAATTGCTGAATTTTTATGGCGAAGGACAGGGATGCTGTGTTGGCGGGTCTCAAAAGAAGACGGTTGCGGTCGTTTTTGTCGGATACTTTTCGCATTACTGTATTCCATAGTTCAACAGCCATAGGATCTTTTATGTTATCTTCCATACGCATTGGCGCAGAAAAGACGCAATTATCTTTAGCCTCTTTGTCATATGGATCAAAGTATTCGAATTTTCTCATATTGTTTCTCCTTGGCTTGAACTATAGTATTATTGTAGCATAAATTGGAGAATATTGCAATATATTTTTCAAAAAATAGGGAGTCTGATTCGTTTTTGAATCAGACTCCATTATTCAGATCGCCGTGATATCAAAAATCAAGGATTTAAGATCATTGGCGATCTTTTCGAGTATACCGTTTTTTACAGGGTAGTCGAAGTTTTCGCATTCTTGCAGTGTGTCCATAAGCTTAAGAAGCAAATCTTTTGACTTGGTTTCAAATACTTTGGCTTTATGCTTATCGCGGGGCGGAAGCATTTGTGAGACAAACTCCGCGCATTCATTAAGAGTGTCCGCGCATCGCTTGCAGCAAAGCGCAAGTTGAGTATTTTCGTCTAAGTCCGCGAGTGTGGATTTGGCAGAGAATTTTTGTTCGAGTTTATGACATTTTTGCTCTGCTGATTGTATTTCTGCAAGAAAATCGTCTTTGTTAAATGAATTACAGCTCTTTTTGCCGAACAACATTATATTACCTCATCAGGCGTTTTTGACGGCTTCGGCTGCCGGAGCTTCGCTGATCTCAGCGGGAACGGGTTCTGCGGGAATGGGTTCTGCGGGAACGGGATCGGTGGGAATGGGCTCGGTGGGAACGGGTTCTGCGGGAATGGGTTCTGCGGGAACAGGATCGGTGGGAATGGGTTCGGCGGGAATGGGATCGGTGGGGGTGGGGTCGTCATCACCGTCATTTGCATTTGGAGGAAGCTTTCCGACTGTTACACCGTCACCAAAATCATAGAATCCGTATTTGAGATAATCATCCGCCTTGGGAGTAAGATATCTGCCGCGCGAAGTAACACTTATAAATCCGATCTTCATAAGGAAGGGCTCGTATTCCTTGGTAAGGAGCTTGGGATCGAGGTATACGCGCGCCGCAAGAGTTTCTTCGGAGAGGAAGCCCTTTGCCTCATCTGCAATTGCTTTGAGGATCCTTCTGTCGGTATCCTTAAGACCGATAGGGTCGATGCCTCTGTCCTCAAAATACTTCTCAGACATTGCAAGAGTTACGGTATCCGTGTCAAGAGTGATAGATCTTGTTTTAAGACCCTTTACAATTGCCTCAAGCTCTCGTATTGAGCTGCGGCAACGGTTTATGCAGACATCGATAACGCTTTCTTCGGCTTTAAGACCCATAGCACCGAGCTTGCCCTTGAAGATACGGCGGAGCTCATCGCGTGTGTAGTCCTTGAGCTCAAAGGTAAGGTATCCGCATCTGTCCTTGAGTGTGGAAAGAACGGCATCGTAATCTGTGGTTGCGCCTATAAACGTGAATTCGGGGATGGCAATATTCTTTGTGCCGCTTTCGGTAAGGTAGCTGTATACGCGGTCATTGAGAAGCGTAAGCAAGCTTGACTGAAGTTTTACGGGAAGAGCGTGTATTTCGTCAAGTGCAATTACCACAGGGCGGTTTGCCTTTGCAATATTGATGAAGAATTCCTGGAAAAGACGCTGTGATTTGACGTCGTTCATAAGCGAGGTGCAATCGATGAATTCGAATCCAACTCCAAGCTCTTTGGCAACAAGCTTCATAATAGTACTCTTGCCAAGTCCTCTGTTACCGAGGAGCAGAATGTGATCAAGATGGTTCTTGCCAAGCTTTTTTGCTGCGGCGATCTCGTCCTTAAGCTGCTTGATTACGTGCTCCTGACCGATAAAATCGTCGAGGCAGCCGGGCGCGAGGGGGTTGCCGTCAGGATAAACTATGTCGGATGCGGGGGTGTTTGAAGCGTCGGGAGCGGGGATATTGCTTGTATCGGAGGTATCCGAAGCGGTAGTTTCACCGCTTGCGCTGTTGCCGTCCGAGGGAAGAGAGGGCGTTTGGGAAGATGCTTTGGGCGGAGGAGGAACCATTCTTTTGCTCTTTTCCGAAGGCTTTTTATCAGGCTCTCCAAGCGAGTTCATAGGGTTGTCTCCGCGATTTGCGGGCTTTTCGGGACAAGCTTTGATGTTACCGCGTCCTTCACTGATATCAGAAAACGAGGGGGTTACACTTGAATCCAAAAGTCCGAAGAACGCCATAACCGTCTGGTTGTAAAATCCGTATCTTGTCAAAATGTCAATGACGTTGTCAATGCTTTCGTAAATATTACGGCATTTTGCTCTTTCCATATAAGATGTTGCTTGGTTGTAAAGCTCTTTGCAATGATCCGAAATTCCGCGAAGCATTTTTGCCGCTTCATCGGTCTTTGCGGGGGAAGCTTCCTTGGCGAGGTTTCTTGCGCCTACAAAAAGAGTTCTTAACTGACTTAATGTTTTCATTCTTGTCTCCATTTATATATTATGTTTAAACTTTATCTTCAAGTCCCCATTCTGAAAGCAGTTCTCTTATGCTTTGCGCCGGGGTAGCGTTGGAAAGTCCGACAACTCTTACGTGTTCCTTTCCCATTCCGCATTCTACGGTAGAGGATTTGTGGATACCTATACATTCACCGTTTTTGTTAAATACAGGCGCACCGCTGTCACCGTTGTTGGAAGGAGCGGTGTATACAAGATCTCCGTCGTATTTTGCACGTGTATATTTTACGTTGCCTTCAATCGGTGCCAAACCGAAGTTAAGCCCATTGCCGATAAGTATCATTGCGATGCCGGGGCGGACCAGACTATAATCTTTGATCAGCGGAACAAACGGTGTTTTTTCGGGGTGGTTCTTTATTTTGAGAAGTGCTACGTCGAGTTCTTTATCGGCTTTGATAAATTCTGCCTCACAGTTGATTTTTCCGTCACCGCTTTTGACGTTTATATGTGCGGATAGCTTCGATCCTTCATAAACTACGTGGTGGTTGGTGATAAAATATCCGTCGGAAGTGATGAAGAAACCGGTTCCGATGCCCAATGATGTCCGAACCACCAGAGTTGCCGGCAAATATTTTTCAAATATTTTAGCACCCCAATCGGCATTGTCGCCGAAGGTTGCACCCGCCGTGGAAACAGAAGCGGAAGGAGGATTGTTGGAGGAAAACGAATTGGCATCTCTGCCTAAGATCGTTTTTTTGACGTCGGCGGTGATTCCGTATTTAGCTATCATTGCGGCGAAGAGATCATATTTTTCGCCCTCTGCGGAAAGTGTTGCTCGGTCAACGTAAGATTCGATCTTGCTGCCTATCTCGCGCACAAGCTTTGCATAAAGTATTGCGTAAAGCTTGGCATTTTCAGCATCGTGCGCTTCGAGGTATTTTTTAAATTCAGCACGGTAATATGTGAGTTTTTCAGAATAACTCATAGTAAGGCTCCGATCTGTTTATTCTCCAAACTCCTCTTGGAGTTTTGCGGGAAGGAAGGAAAGATCATACTGCGATCCAAACTTTTCCTTGAAAGCTGTTGTTTCCATAGCATCTCTCAGCATTCTTGCCTCAAATTTTTCAATATGTTGGTTATTGTAGAGGTCAAGTATGATCTGATTGAGCTTGTAGTCGATATAATTACGGTCAAAAGGCATACCGAGTCTGTATGCATCGAATTCCATAAGGTCTTCGTCGGAAGTGGAATTGATGTATTTTGACAAAGTAATCTCAAAGTCCTCGCGAGTGATCATATCGTCCTGCGGCTTGCCGTTTCCGAGCGCAATGATCTCGCGCTTCATCGGAAGGCTTGCCGCCTGACGGCAGATGGACTTAATATCCGCTCCGGCGTATCCTTCAAAGCGGGAGGCGAGCCACTTGACTGTCACGTCGGGAGCGCAGGGAATATCGACGCGATTCTTGATCTTGGGGTCCTTGCCAAGGGCAATTTTGACGAGCTGTTCTCTTGCGGGAGCGTCGGGCATGGGAACGTAGATTTTTGTATCGAAGCGTCCGCCTCTGAGAACCGCGCTGTCGAGTGTCCAAGGACGGTTGGTTGCCGCGATTACGATTCTTACCTGACCGGGCTTTGCTTTGCCGGTAAATCCGTCCATATAGGTAAGCAGAGTTGTAAGCTGCTCCTTGGTGTGTGCCGATTCGTCACCTTCGCGGGATGCGGCAATGGCGTCTATCTCATCAAAAAAGATAATGCATTTGTCGAGCTTATTAGCCTGTTCGAAGATCTCGGCAATGATCTTTGCGCCGTCGCCGACGAGATTTGCCATAACGTCCTTTATCTGAACGACTGCGATCTTACATCCAAGCGCGCCTGCAAGGCATTTTACGGCATGAGTCTTACCTGTGCCGGGAGGGCCGTAAAGGAGAACCTGAAGGCCTCTGTCCTCGCCGCGGTATTTGCGGTAGATGGGCGCGTATTTGGGATCCATGGGAGCGAAGATGTTAAGCACGAACTGATCGCGAACGTCCTTGAGTCCCGCAATGTCATTGAGAGTCAGATTGGGGATCGGTGCACCGAACCAGTCGGTTGCCTTAATCTTATCTTCGCTCGACTCCGAAGCCTTTGCAGGCTTCGGAGGGTTGGGATTTGCAAGGAAGGCACCAATCTCATCAATCACTTTACGGTAGTAATCACGGTGCGAATCGATCAGGTTATCCTTCTTCAATTCGTCTGCCGCATCGCGAACAGCAAGCTTTCCTATCTCTATTGCGCGGGGGATATTATTCGCCTTGCGCGCTTCATTGTATTCTTTTACGTAATTATCGATTCTGGAAATCGGTGTCTGGCTCACTTTTACTTACCCTTTCTTTCTTCGTCAAGCATAGCGGCGATGGCGTCGATGCGAGCCTCGTCGTCTGCGCTTACCTTGTCTGTTGCGGGCTTCTCAGCAGGCTGAGTATTGGAAACACCGGTTACAAGGCGAGCCTCGATGGCCTTCTTGATGTCGCCCACACGCTGATTGCGCTTGGGATCCTCGTTCTCCTTCTTGCCGTAGATCTTCTCGTATGCGGACATCTTGTTGCCGGAGACCTCGGAGCGGAGAGACTTAACGCTCTTGCGTGCATTGGCGAGAGTATCGCGAAGATTGTTGAATTCCTTACCGAGCTTGGTAAAGTCGGGAGCCTTTGAGAATACGGCTCTGCAAGCCTTGAGGGCTGCGGGAAGCTTACCGAGTCTTGCCATTACCTTTGCGGTGATAGCGCAAGTCTTGATCTCAAGCTCGATAGCGGAGAGCTCCTCACCGAACTCCTGGAAGTCTGCGATCATTTCAACAAGCTCGTTGGTGTAGTCGTTGTTATCCATTTTTGCGGCTTCAAAAGCTGCATCCATAAGCTGATTTACAAGTCTGTCGATATCCTTGCGCTGCTCGCCGATCTCGACGATGGTTTCCGCGATAAGCATTTCCTGCTCGAATTCTTTGTCCTTCTTTGACTTAAACATTATATTATTCCTCCAAAAATTAATTTTATTTTGATTGGTTAAGCTTTATTGTGGTTTGTTGCGTTTACGTTAGCGGTTTCGGTTGCGGAAGCGGGCATTGTGTATTCTACGTTTTCCATACCGTACTTCTTTTCAAGCTCGCGCATTCTTGTGTTGAGATCCTTGGATTTGTTGCTTGAATAATTCTCTTTCATCATTGCGGCGCGCTCCTCGATCTTTCTCAAAGTACGCTCAAGCTCTTCCTTGTCCTTGATACTGTGTATCATTTTGCGTTTGATCTTTTCGATGATGACCTCGACCATCTCGGTAACCTTACTGAGTTCATTCTCGTTGTTGATCATAGAGGGAAGCTTTCGCTCGGGGATGACCTTGACAAGGTATTCGTACCATTCGTAATCGATGACTGCCTGAACGTACATTTCAAGATAGAACAGGATATCGCGGACTCTGAGAAAGTCATCCGTTTTGTCATTGTTCAGTGAGATCTGCATTTCCATACGGTAGCAAGAGTCACTGATACGCCTAAGCTCTCTTTCGGGTGCTCCGGCTTTTGTTTTTGTCAAAAACTCACGTTCTCTCTGCTCAAGTTTGAAATTCAGATCGATTGCAACGGTGTCGAATTCCGAAATCTTGTCATCAAGGTGCTTTCCAACAGCGTTTACGATTTCAGCTTCGTATAGTGCCTGTTCTTTGACTTTCTGCTTGTTAATTCCGAACAATGCTAATAAATTCATGAGTATATTCTCCTTAAATAATTAAATTTAACTGTGTTTGGTTATCTTTTCCACTCTTACACTTTTGAGTGTAAGCATATTTGATTTCATAAGCGTTGCGACTCTCGGATCTTTTCTAAGCTCGGACTCGAGTACACTCTGAAAATCCTTTGCGGAGGTCTTGTCCGCGATTTCACGGATGGAAATCAGAAGCTCGTCCCGAAGGTAGACGGTGTATCCCTCGAAGGAGTTGTTTATAAACTCGCTTTCATATAAATATGAGATCACGCCCTCTTTGACAAAAGGCAAGCCTTTTCCGTCGAGGGAAGATGCATCAACGTTTCTTCTCCCGACTATGATGGAGCCGTTTGCGGAATACCCGCGCCCGTTATCGCCGAATCCCCAACCGACCTCAAACGTACCAACTCTTATGCACCAGTAAAGTCCGTTTGCTTCATAGAAGGAATAGTTGGGATAAGTGTTTTGCTTTTTTGCCTCGGCGAACGGTATTGAGCTGTATGCAACGATAAAGCTTTTTCCGTTAAAAACCGAGACGCTCTTTTTTTTCCACCACATTATCAAATCCCTCGATTTTCGATGTCAATATTATATCACAAAAATTTCGATAATTCAAACGGATATATCCCGTTTTTTGGGAGAATTATCTGATTGCTTATATTTTGACAATAAAAATTGTCAGCAAGGATACTCCATATCGTCAAGAAGCTTGGAAAATTCGGCGCGACATTTATCACAAAGCTCCCCATTGTCAAAAAAGTCAACGATCATTTTTTCCAGAACCTCGTTTCTTTTGATAAGCATCTCGTACTTCACTTTGGCGGAATCGGTGGATGCGGAAACAAAAGTATCAGCTGCATTTGATACGCTGTCTTCCTGCATAGCGACAACTGCCGCGCCAAGTGCGACAACATTTGACGAAGAAAGCGTTTCATATTCAGAGCTGTTAGCTCTCTTTAATTTCAAAGCACCTTCGTTGGGACGGTCAACCAAGAGCATTTTTACATTGGAATCCACAAATTCGTTGCCCGTCAGCTTGTTTTTTATAGTCTCACGAAGCTCGTTTATTCTCGAAGTTCCGCCCGTGAAGATAACGTGTGATATCTTTTTGTTGCCGAATCTGTTGTTATTCAGGCTGATGTTGATATAATTGTTTATGAGATTTCCGCAGTATAAGTATGAATTTCCTATCTGAACGGTACGGCCGTCTGTGCTGCTGTAGATGCCTACGGTGACAGTGTTTTCACCATTTGACTCGGACAAGGATCTGCCTCTCTGGTCTTTGGTCAATACAAATTTTGTGATGTTTTTGTCAGCGGGAAGCTTTCCTGTCACCTTCAGCCGTGTCGGAGCTGTATTTTTTTCGTCTTCAGAGAAGAATTTGCATTTCTGCTCTTCTACTCCGTAGTCAAAGGCAAGCGGGATGTCATTGGTGCTGTCCTTGTATATCTGGAAACAAATATCTCTGGTTATTCTTTTGCCCATACTGATCTGCATTCTTTCGGATTCGATGCTTTCCGAATTTGTAAGAGGGCGAACGCAGACATCCCCTAAACTATCTTTGGTTGCTTTGAGTATTGCCATATCAAGCGTATAACCGCCCAGATCAACAACGAGGATCAAGTCTCCGTCTTTGATTGAATTTTTGTAGAGTGCAACGTTCTTGTTTGTTTCGTTGTAAGCCCTGGCGGCAAGCTCGGGCTCCGGAGCACAAACAACTTGAACGCCGGGGCAAGATTGCAGAATGATTTCCGTAACTTTTTCGCAGTATGCCTCGGTGCAGGTTGGCGTATACGTTGGGTAACCGAAGCAAATTCTTTCAAGAGATGAAAAATCATATGTTCCCGAGCTATCGCGGCAATTGTTTATTGTTTTGAATAACTCCGATATAAATTTTTTAACGTTTTCTGTGTTTTTTCCGTCAATGATATCCTCCTTCAAGGAATCCAGGATATTTTTTTCGGTAAAAGCGTGCTGAAAAAACTTTTTGCCGTCGGGAGTCATGGCTGTAGCAAACCATGTGTCATTCATCTCCGGATCGTAAAAGATTATAGGTTCTGTGTTCTTATCCTCATAACCTACCACGCTGACCGAACTGCTTCCGAAGTCAATACCAAGGTATTTTATATATTTTGGCATAATAAGCACTCCTTCTTATTTTTTTCGGGAACGCGAATCATCAAGAAGCTTGATGACTTTTTCAATTTGCTCTTCAAGATATTCACTTGAGTCCGAGCCTCTTGTTTTGATCAAGGAATCGATCGCGTCGCACACCCCTGATCTGAGCTTTTTTTCCGAGCTAAGCATTTCTGCGTAATACTCATCCTTATATTTAACGAGCTCCTCAAGCTCTTTAACTCTTTCGGAAGTTATTTTATCGGATGCGCCCGAAGCTTCGTTTGTATGTTTCTCTGCTTCGAGATTCGCAAGAGCGGCGGAGAGTTCATTGTTCCTGTTTCTTTCTTCCGTCAGCTTTAGAGAAAGCTCAGCCACTTTGCTGCTTTCGTGGGTATTTTGAACGAGCTTGAAGTTATATTCTTCGAGAAGCTTTGTGATCCGCGTGTTGGTTTCTTCCAATTTGCAGAGGATCTCGACGGTTCTCTCATCGGATCTTTCCAAATCGTTTGCTATCTCATAGTTGATGCGAATAAGCTCGGTGAGATTGTCATTTTCTTTTGCTTGTTCATCGTTTGCAGACTCGAAGAATCCGATTTTTCTGAGTTTAAGTAAAATAACAATCAATGCAGCGGTTGCCGCTACCAATATCAGAGCCGCATAAAAGGCAAGAATCAGTAATACTGTAGTCATCTTTATTCCCCCTGATAGTTAAATATTTTTTCTGGATAGCTTATAAAGATCTTTTTCGTATTTCCATATAGATCCGTCGGCAAAGTGCGGCTGCCAAGCACTCGCATCACCTTCGATCGCCAATCCGGTGCCTTCGCCAAGGACCAAAACCCTTATATTGTTATTATATCCAACGATTTTTTGCAAAGCGCGGGCATTGAGGTTTACGTTACCGAATATGATCACCGTTTCTGTTTGTGACAAGAGATGCGAGTTTGTTAAAAGGCAGCCGTTTTGCTCGTTTAAGCAATTGGCAACTGCGGGAGATAAATATATTCGCGCAATTTTGTTATTTTTGCCGATATTGGAGCCTATATCATTAAATGAGAAATATGCATTGCAATATTCTTTTATCTCGATCTCAAGCGCATCTGCCTGAATATAGGGATCATTCATTTCATCCATATCTATGTAACGGTTGCAGTATTGACAAACGTAATACTTTTCGTCAGGTCTTCTCTCAAAATTCGCCAAACGGCGGCAATGCGGGCAAACGCGTTCTACCGTATGATTTTCCGCCGCAGAAACGTTTGAGACGGTTTTCAAAAAATCAAACGTTTTTTGCAGTTTATCGATGTTGTTCATCTGATGAACCATCATTGGCACCATCATTGTCACCATCGTTTTGACTTCGCCGATGTCGCGTGAATGCTGCTGCATATAGTTGTACATATCTTCCTGCAGCTTTTTGTTTTCTTCATTGAGTGAAGCAATTGCCGTTTTTATGTTTTGGGAAAGCTCATCTGCGGTAATGACGTTGCGGTTATTATTTTCCCTCAGGATATTTACAACTTCATTGATCTTTTCCTTGATGCCCTCTTCGCTTTCGTGTACAAATTTTTCGACAGTGAGACTTATCTCCAACCCCTGATCATTGATACTTTCGGTAATGCTTTCCTTAAATGCCTCGAAGTACTCTACTTCAACGATCTTTTCGGCGAGATCACGTAATTCATTGTTGGTTGATTCTTTTGCTTCACAAAGATTTTGACGAACTATCGAGATACCGTTATATGCGGCATCGATTTTTTGTTTGATTTCGTCATCTTGTACCGATCTCATAATGCTGAAGGTTTCTCCGCACTTGCGGCAGTGCACGTTGTTTTCGCTGTCTTTGTAGACGTTTCTTCCGCTTGCCCCGCAGTTAGGGCATTCGAGACGGAAATAGCAATAGGGATTGGTTTTTGCTATACTGTCGATTCTTACCTCTGTAAAGCTTGTTCCCGCCATAGAACTTACCTGATCCATATAATTAAATGACGGCTTGAGAGTTTTTATGAGCGCGGCGTTTCCGTCGTCTATCATTTGCTGAACGATCTTTACAAGGTCTTGGTCACTTGAACTCAATCTGAGATATTTAAGCTCGTAGACTTGGTCGTTGAACAGCTTAAACATATTTTGAACGGATACGGGAATACTGTTCCAATCCACACCGAAAAGGTCTTTGACAATGATGTCAATGCTGTTGTCGTACAGAGATTTATTTTGCTCATCATCTATTCGCTTGTAGGACGATGTGAGGGCGGATTTGACGGCGTTGCGGAAAGCCTTTATCTCCTTGTCTGCCGCACGCTTGCCGGAGCTTCCGATGCCTTTTAAATAATCCGAAAAATCTCCCTCTATCAGCTTTGATAAGGATTGTAATTCGGGTATAGATACTTTGCTGAGGTCCAGTCTGTTTAAAAAATCTTCGATCTCGGATCTTTCTCTCGGAGTAAGGTTAACGATATATTCCTGAAGCTTTTCGGCAAGTCTTCTTTTAGCCTTCATATTTCTGCTGAAAAAGAAGGAGCCGTTGGGGAATATCCATTGAATTATGCTCTCCATCATTTCTTCGACCGCGCCGCCGGCGGTGGAAGAGACGAACTCGTATATGGTTTTTTTACCTTCGATCAAATTGACTTTCTTCAGCAGCGTACACGATACGTATACTACAATATATCCTATGAATTCCATATATTTTACCTAATCCTTATTCTTGTATGGCTATGATGCGATCGGCAATTTCGGGATTGATAAGCCGATACGTCTTCAGAAGATGCGCGGGGACTAAAAACATCACTCCGTCCGCAAGCGGGGTATCCGATCCTACGACGATTGATATTGCTTTATTGTTAAAGAGTTTGACGGTTTGCACAGAGCTTCCCCGAAATCCGTCCGCAATATATAAATATTGGGTAGAAAAAGCTTCTATTGTTTGAATTCCTGAATTTCTGAAAGCATCTGTGTATATGCTTGTAACAGAAGACGGAAGCACCACGGTATTGATCGAGGTTATGTCATAGAATGAATTTGCACTTATGCTTGTTATCTTTATGCCGTCCGGAGTGGAAGCCGGAACCTCATATACTTTTTTGTCACCGATCGGCACTATATCGTCGATTGTAAGCATCACGCCTTCAAACCATGCCTCCGGGGTGTCTATACCTTTGACTACGTGGTATTTTTCAAATCGGGAATACACCTCGCGGCTATGCAACGGATAGATTTCTTTTTCACGGATTATTCCGAACAGACAGAGGATGGAGAGAGCTATCGCGGCGAATGAAATAAGCGCGGGTATCAGCTGGCTTTTTGCCGAATATCGAGTGGTGGCATAGGCGCGGTTTAGAATAAATACGATGATCAATGAAAATACAATGATCCAATATGATGTTATTTGGAACAGCGCAAGAGTAACCGTTGAGATGGCAACGGCACACACCGTCAGCATTATCTCGGTCACCATAAATGCCGTTTTAAAATACATCGCCCTGAATACCGCAAGAATAAAGCAGATTGCGGATATCGCAAGTGATATCGCGGTAAGCCCTATAATGCCATATCCGATATAGCGGTTTACAGCAAAGCCCGCATAGAGGAAGCTTGATGCCAAAAACAGCAGTACGAACATAAGGAAAATCAATCTGCGTAAAGACAGAAATCTTTTGTTCCTTTTGATACGGCGGGTTTCCTTTGCCATCTGTTTTGCTTTTGATTTTTCCGCACTGATCAATCTATCGTAATCGCGCTTGTATTTGGAGGAAAGTTCGCATACTACATCATAAGGTAGCTTATCTTGCCGTTTGTCAAGATTATATTCTGCCATCGTATATACCTCCGCTGATCAGTTTGTTTTTTATAAGGTAGAATAAATAGGTTCTTCCGCCGAGGACGGTTACGGTAAATTTATAGTTGGTCGATTTTTCGAGTATTGCAACAGTTTGGCAGGATATATGTTGTATTGCCGTTCCCGTCTTGCCTTTTTTTATGTATAGACGTACGGTTTTTCTGTCTGCCATGCTGAAATGGGGAAGATACTTCTTGATATTATTTATAACGTGTTTTTGCAGATCCTGCTCCGTACGGAGATCGTCATACTTAAGCTTCGTTTCCTGATTCCGAAGCTTATGGTAGTATTCTTCTGCTTGTGACTTGGCGGTTTTGTAAACGCTTGTGTTGCATTGAGTAGCACAATTACTGCAAAATGTCAGCCCGAGACAGTTATCTTTCGCCGTGTGCTTGTCCATACAGCTTGAGCAGATTATACGTCCGCAAGCGGAGCATTTCTTATGAGTTCCCAAGTTGGGGTGTTGGCGGTATCTCAGCTTTCCGCACTCGACGCAATGGAAGAGAAGCTCGGGATGCTCGGCGTTATCGAGAACAAGCTGTTCCTGTCCGTTGCTGTCCTCGACCCGATAAAGCATCATATTTTCGCCTTTTCTTTGAATTATTGACTTTTCAAGGCAATGTTTGCAAGCGTAGGTACTCAGATTGACAACCATAGGGCGGTCCGGAACGCCGTTTTTGTTATTGGCGCAATGCGAACAAATATGCTCCGAGCAGATAGCACAGGTGTTATTTTCTGTTTTATCATCATATAAAACGGTCTTTCCGCAGTTAGCGCATACGAACACGTTTCCGCCGTTTTCAATAGGAACAAGGTCGTTTCCGTCCATAAGAGCGTAAACTGTGCCGATTTTATCACCGTTTGCGACGTTTTCGGTCTTTTTGTATTTATAATCTCCGCGTCTTACGGTATCGTTACAATAATCACAGTAGCATTCTCCGTCAAGAAGAGTGTGAGATAAAAGATAAGGGATATGTTCCTGATTAAGATAATATATTATTTTGAGACAGGTGTCACAGCAGAAGCACGGAACGCCTGTTGTATATATCTTTCCGAACTTAACTTGTCCGTCTTTCAGATAAAACTTTTCATCAAGGTCTCCCTTGTAGTGCATTTGACCCGAAAGAGCACATCTTTCGCAATCAAGAGAAAGTCTCCACTTTCCGTTGATAAGCACAGCATACTGCTTTGAAAAGTACCTTGTGACCCCATCTCTTTCAACGGGAACAGCATAATTGTTGATATATTGTTTGTAAGTGTCGTTGAGAGTCCAACGGTCGGGTGTAATAACTATTTCTCCCTTTTTCATTTCAGCCTTATGAGCTAACACAAGAAGGTTGAAATTGTTTATCGGGTGTGATGTTTTTACGTTTGTTAAGCCAATGAATTTGCTCATTGGAGTTATTTGGAGATAAAGCTGTGTGTCTTCATTAAAATCGCCAATGTTACTGCGCCAGATTACCGAAAGGTCGCCCGTATCGTTGCCAAAGGAGACTTTATATACGTATTCTTTTTCATCTACAGCGTCGATCAAAAGCGAGCAAGGTTTAACGCTTATCTGACCTACCTTTGCATCCTCGGCGGAGGCACGGTCAAGAAACTCTCTGAAGTGGGAATCTTTTGACTGCGCCAGAGCTTGCAGCATATTGCGGATATTATTTTTACGGATGTTTTCGTCCTTGCGCTTGCCCGGGAGCTGACCGTCCAGAACGAAATTAAGTATCTCGTTTGCGCGTTTTTTGGTGGCAGTTTCCTCATCGGGTGCAATGTTTTTAGTAATTATTCCGGGGGAAATAATATGCTTGTGGGTATATGCGGCACCCTTGGAGTTCATTTCGACGGTTAGAAAATCCACCATTCTCTCATATTTTTCACCAACGGATGCAACGATTTCCACTTCGATCTCGTAAGAGGAAACAAAACAGTCGTCGCCTGATACCTTCTGATCGTGGTATACTATTTGGGTGATTTTCTGAGTTCTTCCGCTGTTCAGTTTATCCATAAGAACGTCTTCGTGGGGATAGGAGCTGTTCTCTGACTGAACGTAATAACAGCTGAAATCCTTTCTGATCTTATCCATCAGTCGTGTTACAAATCTTGAGGCACGAATGGCTCTCTCGGCGGAAGG
>JAEIGA010009171.1_pt1 | contig 14967 bp, 28 predicted proteins | sample 9270691 | NCBI WGS metagenome assembly JAEIGA01 (sample SAMN17057246, study PRJNA624740) | gut metagenome | biome: biome; isolation source: fecal sample | host: Bos grunniens | place: China: Xizang | collected 2019
AATGGGTATTTTGCGGACTGATGTTTTGTTCTTGGCTTGGCGGATATTGATAACCATATTATTAAGGTCGATATCGTCCGGCTCCAATGATCTTAATTCAGCACCGCGCATTCCGCTGTACAGCAAGCAGGCAAGAAAAACCTTGTACCATGTATCGGCTTCTTCAATAAACTTGATTTCGTCCGCAGTAAAGATGTTCCGGGTGATGGTCGTGTCGACAGAGTTGCTGTGTAAACTCCTGCTCATGTCCTTGACCACATAATCACGTTCGATGGCATAATCATAGATTTTGTGGCACACGACCTTGATTTCACCTTGTTGCGTGCTTGTACACTTATCAATACATTTCTGCATCATGTACGTTTTTACCTGTCTGATAGGTATATCCTTCAGCTCCTCAAGGTACTTATACGCCGCATAGTAATTCCGCTTCCTGCCTTCCGTGAATTTCTTCTTGGCTCCTTCATAGCACTGACCGAACGTGATGTTCAGGAAGTTGAGATCGACAGGGTTGTCATTGAAATCCGCAAGGGCCTTGATGGCTTCCTGTCTTGTTGCGTAATATCCCAAAACGACCATCTTCTGATTATAGGTCATTGTTTCTTCATTGAATTCCATTGACACAGTTTTGCGCACCATCCAAGGCTTACGCCTGTTTTGTGATAATTTTGCTATGCTACCATAGCCGTTCGGAAGCCGGATAGGTCATCACTCCCTTCTTTCAAAAAAATAATCAATAGGCTTATTATAATATTGAGCAATTCGATATAACAAAGCCGCATCAGGAAGAGATATACCTTGTTCCCATGATGCAACAGTTGTTTTTGCCTTGTCAAACACCTTCCCTAATTCCGTTTGACTCATTCCTTTTTCTTCACGGCATAATGTAAGATTTTTTGATATTATCTGTCTTAACTCATTATCTTTTTTCATGTCGTTGTCCTCAAGTCTGTTTCTTATTCTAACATATTTATCGGCAGAAGTACGAAAAAAAATGTATCTATTGGATAAAATTATATTGACAGTACGAAAATATAGTACTATATTATGTGTAGTACGAAAATATCGTACAAGATGTAGAGGATATGGATTATGCCGTATCTCAATTTTAAGCCCATAAGGTACGAAAAAACGTACTTAAAGGAAGGAGGTTTCTATGGTAGGAGCAAGAATCAAGGATTATTTACAGCAGAACGGTATCAAGCAGACATTTCTTGCAGAAAAGACAGGGCTGTCTAATGCACAGGTTTCTGATATCTGCAACCATGACAGAAAAATCAACTGTGTTGAGTATTACAAAATCTGTCAGGCATTAAATGTTCCGCTTGATATGTTCGTCAAGGATTGTGGTTAAGAAGGGAGGTATTGGCGTGAATGAAGTATCAACAGTCAATATACAGTTACCTGACACACTGGAAGACTTATCGAAGTTTGTTCTTGTCGGCAGAGAGAAGCTCAACGCGGTCCGGGCAGAGATAAGAGCCATCGAAAAGGTACAGCTTGCGGCAGAGGTACACGAACAGAAATTGCAGGAAGCGCAGGAAATAGCAGAAGCAGTATTGGATGCGGAAACAAAGCTCGGAGAATTAACCGCAAAGATGGAAAAAGCCACAGCTAATCAGTACACGGTGCAAAGTAACAGCAGTGTTACTAAGCAAAAACAACTTGCTGATATCGGCTTATCCAAGATGCAGACATCACGCTTTGAAACACTCGCAAGCCATCCCGAACAGGTTGAACAAGCGAAAGCTGATGCGAGAGCGCAAGGAAAGATTGTCACACGGCAAGATGTATTCCATAAGATCGCGACAGAGTGTTATCCGAACAAGACACAGCAGGCGGCGCAGGATCTACGAGAAGCAAAAAAACATCATGAAGAATATTCGAAAGCAAAGTCAAACGGAATCGTAAGTTTTGAGGATGCTATGCAAGACAAGTCAGCAATCAAGCTGATATTCGAGGATTTTGAACACAGGATATCAGGAATATACACAGAGATACTCCGAGTCGGGAATCTAATATCAAGAAACCAAGTCAAGGATATCTTACGAGGAGCTGATAAGAAGGGTTTAAAGCATATTGATGAAATGGCATCAGAGCTGCACAGACAAGCAATACGATTAAGGAAGGAGGTCGCAGAGATAAACGATGAAAAGTAATTTCAATACGATTTTTGAAAAGATGTTGCCTGATTTTCAGACGGCAGCAGATATTTCGATCGAGGACGTTCTTGACGAGCTTATGCCGGAGTTTTCATTCGATGAGCGCGTAACAAGGAAAAAGTTGGTCAGAAATTTTGTCAGAAACCGTTTAACAACGGCACTCAATCACAATCAGATTTATTCCTACGAAAAAGGCAAGTTTGTTCATATCAATAATGCGAATGAATCACAGCTGACATATTTCATGCGTAAAGCAGAACGAGATATCGCGGCGGCAGAAGTACGCAAAGCTAAGGCTGAAATCATGCGAACACAAATATCAATGGCATGGGATGAGTCGGGAAACTTCATCGGATATCATGTCCCTGAGGCGGTGGTGAATGAATGACCATACCTGAAGCGTTGGCAAAATATCCTGTTCAGCTATCAGCACAGCTCATAAGGTGTTGGATAAATCACGGAACGTGTCCCTTTGGGTATGTCATCCGAGAACGTGCTGACAGGTACGGCAGGAACAGCTACTACATCAACGAGCAACAGCTAAGACAATTTTTATATGGGGAGAAATCAAATGAGTGAAGACATGAGAATGTTTATTTGGATAGGAATATTCGTAGTTGATTTATGGATCGTTCTGAAGCGCGAATGGAACCAGTACACAGATGATTAGTGAGGAGGTCGAATATGTACACAGTGACAGTTGGTGAGCAGAAGGTACGAGTTGCAGGCAAGGATGACGCGATGATATTGGTCAATATCCTGTTCAGTCTTGACTGTGAGGAGCGTATCAGCGCGAAGCCGCTTACGATGAAGGACAACACTGAAGCGAAGGGAGAAGACGATGACGGTAAATGAGCGAAGGGTGCAGCTTGAACGCCGCATGAAACCGATAAGAGCTGTCTGGGATTTTCTGACGGTGGCAATTTACTATTTTGCGGTATGGGCGGTGTTTATGACAATTATTACAAAAATGTTACAGATTTAAGGAGGTGAATGAGTATGACAACAGTTGAGGAAGACATCAAGGCGTGGGCTGACAAGCACCTGTTTGATGAGCAGGAAGAGAAGAAGGCGAATTCGTTCTTTGATTATGTGACCATCCCGGTGAAAGATTACCGCGAGTTGGTAGTTGAGAAGGCAAAACTGGAACAGCAGGTACTTGAATACTACAAGCAGGCTGAGCTGTACAAGGATTTGGTTGCAGAATACAAGCATGAAATGTGTCAGCTTCTCGGTATCAAGGAATTGAAGAAGGTCAAGGAAGAACAGGGTATTCGCTTATGCAATAAGCAGGAAAAACAGGAGGACTAATATGGGAACATTATTTCAGATCGCAGGTGAGTTTGAAGAGCTTTATTCACTCGCAACACAGGAGCAATTGGATGAGGATCTGTTCAACGGCACACTGGAAGCTCTTACCGGGGAGCTTGAGGTCAAGGGTGCAGGTTATGTGGCCGTAATCAATCAGCTCGACATGGAAGCTAAGAAGGCGAAAGAACTTTCCGAGGCATTCAAGCTCAAAGCTGAAACAAGAGTCAACGCCATCGGACGCATGAAAGACGTACTCAAGATCGCAATGGATAGGATCGGCACGGACAAGATTGACACAGGTGATTTTACAATCAAGTTACAGAAAAATGGCGGCAAGCAGCCGATGATTGTTGACGGTGAAGTGCCGAACGATTTCTTAAAGGTCATCTATGAGCCGGACAAGGAAAAAATTCGCAAGGTTCTTGAAGAAGGTTCAAAATTAGACTTCGCGCACCTTGAAGAACGCGGAAAGCACATCGTTATTAAATAGGAAGGAGGAAAACAAATGGGTATGCCAGTATTAGTGCTTGGCGAAACAGGGTCAGGCAAAAGTTATTCAATTAAGAATTTTGGAACAGATGAGGTCGGGATCTTCTCTGTTGAGAAGCCGTACCTGCCATTTAAAAAGGATTTCAAGGTAAAGAAACACGCAACATATGAAGACATCATGACCATATTCAAGAGCGATCCGCAGAAGAAGGTCTACATCATTGACGATTCACAGTATCTTTTAGTCAATGAAATGTTTGACAAGGCCAAGGATGTAGGATATGGGAAATTCACGGACATAGCACTTCATTTCCGTAACCTTATTCATTTTATCAATCACAACATGGCAGATGATATCATCGTGTATTTTCTGCACCATACCGAAACCGACAGCAACACCGGGAAGATAAAGGCGAAGACTGTCGGCAAGATGCTCGATAACCAGTTGACCGTGGAGGGTTGCTTTAATATCGTGCTTCTCTGTTCGGTAGAGGGTACTGAACATTATTTTATCACTCAGAGTGACGGATATACAACTGCAAAAAGTCCTGAAGGGATGCTCGACTTGAGGATTCCGAATGATTTGAAGGCGGTTGATACGGCAATTAGGGAATATTACGGAATGGAAACAAAGGAGGACAAAAAGAAATGAAACAGTTTAAAGGTTATGACGAAGCAAAGGAAGCCGCAAAGTTTTCCGGGAGCGAAAGACTTCCGATCGGGGCTTATGTTTGCGAGATTAAGAATGTGAAATATGTAGTAGGTGAAAACGGCAATTCTGACCGTATTGACATTCTGTTTGATATCACCGAAGGCGATTATAAGGATTTCTTTAAGAAACAGTATGACGCCAATACTTCTGAGGACAGGAAGTGGAAGGGCCGCAAGTCAATATACATCCCCAAGGATGATGGATCGCAGCAGGATGAGTGGACGAAGAACAGCTTCGCCAAGTGGACAAACGCTTTTGAGGATTCCAACAAGGGTTACAAGTGGGATTGGAAGGAGGACAAGTGGAAGGGCCTGAAGGTCGGCATCGTGTTCGGTGAAACAGGAACAGTGATCGAGGGCAAGGAGATCCTTTATACCGAGCCGAGATTTGCGGTAGATATCAAAAAAGTTAAAGACGGCACGGCTCCCAAGGCTAAATTTGTAGCAAAAAAAGGTTACACTGGCAACAGCCATCCGACAACTACATCTGATTCAGGCTCCGATTTTGTAAGCATTCCCGAAGGATCTGCGGAAGAGATTCCTTTTGATTGATGGAAGGGTATGAAATCCAAAATTGCCTTGATAGCATGAAAATCCTTGTTGATTCTGCGGAACAGCCGACAGGTGAATATCAGAAACGATGTGATTCCTTCGGTGTTCCGTATGAGCGCAGGAACCTTGATTATGCGGATTATACCTTCGACTGCCTGCTGCCGGATGGTAAATGGTTACATGAAGCCGAAAGTGTGGTCAAGGGAGATGCCGTGATCGAACGCAAAATGTCACTCAGGGAGCTGTCAGGCAACCTGTGTCAGAATTGGGAACGATTCTGCCGAGAGTTTGACCGAGCAGCAGAGAATAATGCTTCTGTATATCTACTTGTTGAAGACGGTTCATGGATGAAAATAATCACAGGCAAATACGGCACAAAGTTTAACTGCAAAGCATATCTGCACAGGTTATTGAAGTTAATTTCTGTATACAACATCAAACCGATATTCGTGCAGAAGGAATTATCAGGGCAAATGATTTACGAGATTTTATACCGGGAGCTGAAGACAAGATTGGAGTCGGGGGAATATGGATAAAGGATGGATAAAACTTAATAGGCAGGTTCAAAATCATTGGATATGGAAGAATCACGAATTTGCCTATGCTTGGATAGACCTTCTGTTAATGGTCAATAGAGCTGAGAAGAAAATCCTTGTTGATAATAAGCTGACAACTATAAAACGAGGACAGACTTTGACAAGTATCAAAAAGTTGGCTGACCGATGGGGATGGAGCCGTAAGAAAGTATATTCCTTCCTTGGGGCATTAGAAAGGGACAGGATGGTGGTCAAAAAGAGTACAAGTCGGTATACAACTCTAACCATAGTAAATTACGGCAAATATCAAGATCATGGGAACAGTAAAGGGAACACTCAGGGTACAAGTTTGGGTACAACAGAGGAACAACAGAGGATACACAAACAAGAATATATAGAGAAAGAAAAAGAATATAAAGAAGGCAGCTCCCCAACCTCAAAAGAGGTTGTGGCTGCCGAGGAAGAGGAAGAACGTATCGAGGTCATTCCGGGGTACACGCAGAAGGAATTAGACGAGAATTTCATTGATGGGTTTATCCCGATGACCGATGAGGAATGGGAGGCATTGCCAAATGCATGAGCATTTATGAATTTAAGCGTGAGGACGCTGAGAGGTTTGTACGTGAATATGGGCCTGCGAAGTTGCGAGGAAGTGAGTTTGTGTTTGATAGATGCCCCTATTGCAAAGGTGGCGGCAAGCCGGATCGACATACGTTCTGGCTGAATGCAGACACAGGTCGGTTTCAATGCAAGCGGAGCTCCTGCAACGCTCATGGAAACATGATTACGTTAGCGCAAGATTTTAGATTCGAGCTGACGGAGGATGTTAAGCGATATTACAACATCAGGAATTATAATGGGCGATTCAGAAGTTTTAAGGATGCACACAGGGTTACAGAATCCAAGGAGCCTGCGGTTGAATATTTGAAGAGCCGAGGAATATCAGAAGAAGTCTGTCGGAAGTATGAGGTAACGGTTAAAAGCGGACAAGAAAACGTGCTTGTGTTTCCTTTTAAGGATCAAAACGGAGAACTGCGGTTTATTAAGTACAGAAACACGCAATATAACGGAGAAGGTCACAAGGAATGGTGCGAAGCAAATTGTATGCCGATTCTGTTTGGTATGAATCATTGTACAGAAGGCAGCAGGCTTGTAATCACAGAAGGTCAGCTCGACAGCTTGTCACTGACAGAAGCAGGAATTGAAAATGCCGTTTCGGTCCCGATCGGAATGAATGGCTTTACATGGATACCGCACTGTTGGAACTGGATGCAGAATTTTTCCGAGATAGTGGTCTTCGGTGATTGTGAGAATGGTCACATCAGCCTGGCGGACACAATTAAGTCAAGATTTAGGAAAAAAACGAAGGTTGTCAGAGTTGAAGACTATCTTGGATGCAAGGACGCAAATGAGATCCTGAAGGCCGCAGGCAAGGAAGCACTTATCAAGGCCGTCAATAATGCAGAATTCGCATCATCATCACGGTTGAAAGATATGTCAGAAGTTGAGTCAGTAAATATCGAAACACTTTCTTGCATAAGCACCGGGATGAAAGAACTGGATGAAATACTGACAGGCGGCTTCCATTATGGCAGCGTGATTATCTTATCGGGTAAGCGTGGAGATGGTAAATCAACAATGGGTTCGCAATTTGTAGTTGAAGCATTGGCCCAAGACCATAATTGCATGATTTATTCCGGGGAGCTTCCGAATGACCAAGTGCGAAATTGGCTTGACCGTCAGCTTATAGGAAAGCGGATTCTCGACAACCTTGATTCACAGACCTGCGGTAATTGGTATAAGAAAAGGCTTTTCGCTTATGACGATTCAGATTTGGAGGATGACGAGGACGAGATCGGATCCCTTTATGAAATCATGGAAGAAGCGATTATACAGAAAAACTGTGAAATGCTCCTGATTGATAATTTGATGACAGCAATGGAAGAAGAAGCAGATACAAATGAAGCATTATACAGAAAACAGTCACAATTTATTGGCAGACTGGCAAAGATGGCAAGACGGTTTAAAGTGATAATCATTGTTGTGGCCCATCCGCGCAAAACCATAGCCGCAAATTTAAGTAACGATGATGTAAGCGGTTCGGCAGATATTACAAACAAGGCCAGTATTGTATTGACTTATTCAAGAATAACACATAATGGCGAAGAGCCGGATCCGTCAGTGAGAGCATTGACAGTGACTAAAAATAGGCTGACAGGAAAGTTGGGTACGCTGAAAGTGTATTATTCGGACAACAGCAAGCGGATTTCTGATATTTCAGGACAAAATGACAAGGTTTATATTTCAAGATTGATTGATATTGAAGAAGCAGAAATACCATTTTAGGAGGGGACATGGAAAACACGAAGGAAATGTATGATTTCATTTCATCCGCATGGCAATTCGTGAAAACAACGAAGGCTCCGGCACAGACTGACAACGAAGCATGGGAGCAGATCATCGACCACAGCAACGAGTTGTGCCGCGAGTTTACTCGGATGATGGCAGGGTGGATGGAGTATTTGAGGAAGGAGAGTTTGAAGTGAACGAGAGCTTTGACAGCATCGAAGAATATAAGAAGCACAAACAGCAGAAGCATCAGGAAATGCTCATGAAACAGTATGTGCCGTATTCCGTCAAGCGCAGGATGTCAGAAGACCGCATCAGGTCATTCATTCAAGAGTGCGATAAGCGCGGATTGAATTATCATGTATCAGTTGGTGGTCTGGATAGCATTGTCCTTGCCACATTGATACGGAGCATGGGCTACGGTCCCGAACGAGTGCCGTTTGTATCGGCTTCGACCTTGGAAGACAAATCAATCCAAGAAGTGCATAAGGAAATGGGTTGTATCGTGGTTAAGCCGTTAAAGTCGAAAGTCAGCATATTGCAGGAAGAAGGATTTCCTGTTCTGTCAAAGAAGATTGCCAACAAAATTGACACACTTGCGCATCCAACAGAGAAGAACAGAACAGTACGTCATGCGATCATCACAGGTGAATGTGGTGCACAAGGACATTATGCGACAGACAGCAAAATGAAGTTGCCGATGACATATCTCAAGTTATTCGGTGGCCTTGACGCTGAAGGTGCCGCGCTCGGATACGGTAAGCCCGATTTCAAGGTATCACATAAATGCTGTTACTACTTGAAAGAGGCTCCTTGTGATAATTGGGCGAAAGAGCATAACAGCGTTCCGTTTCTTGGGCTTATGGCATCAGAAGGTGGACAGAGAGCAGATGCGCTTGAAGAAAATGGCTGCAATTACTTTGGAAAGACCACGGCACGAAGTTGTCCGTTCGCATTTTACTTTCATTCGGATATAGTACATTTAGCGGTTGACCTTAGAGTGCATATTCCTGAAATATATGGCTCCGTAAAGATAAGCGAAGAGGCGAACGAGTTCGGAGACCATGAGTATTCGACCACAGGCGAACAGAGAACAGGTTGCTCAATGTGTGGCTTCGGAATTCAGATGGAGAGCAGACCGCACAGATTTGACCGTTTGTATGAGCGCAGTCCGCAGGAATGGGACTTCTGGATGAATAAATGCTGCAAGGATAATGACGGACAGCTATACGGATGGGGCAAGGTGCTTGACTACATCGGCATACCTTGGCGAGATCCTGAACATTGGTATCTTAATCCGAATGGCGAACAGATAGCAGGACAGATGACCATCTTCGACTATATGACCGATGACGGTCTGTTGATTGAAACAGATTAACAAGTAAAGGGGAACAATCATGGGGAGAAAAAACTGGTCTATCCGATACCTGATGTATGCCCGAGCTGTAAATATTACGCGCTGTCAGTCGGGTGTTGCGACTACATCAGCATCGAAGGGCATAGCAGGTCATTCGATAACAAAGGGCAACAGGTCAGATATAGATTTAATGGCACAGAGTATTGCGACAGCTACATCAAAGGTGATTGTCGCAAACCACTACAATCAACATACAAAGAAGGGGGTCTTAGGAAAAAATGAATCTTAACTTTTTAGTCGGCACAGAAATTACCGCACAGCGCACTGTCACTGAAGGCTTAATCGGTCGCGCGGTCGCAAAAGACAAATACCAAGTCATAGCTGCTTATCCCGGTCACGTTCTCGCGATCCGACAGGGTGACAACGATTTTGTGGAGCGCAGGAGCTTCAGCGTGGGTGAGCTTGTGCAGATGGGGATGCTGCAGAAGGGAGATGGGTGAAACATGGATAATAAGCAAGCAATATTAGGTTTTACAGAGTTTTTCAAGGGTATAACAGGCAATCAGAATTTAGAGATACCGAGTGAAATAGCAGAAAAATGTGGAATACAGGCACAGGCAGAAAAGACCTGCGACATTGAGAAGTCAAACTTTGATATGCGACAGTACAAACTTGATACAGATACCGCTTATGAGTGTGGTTACAATGCAGGATTAAAGGCACAGGCAGATGGGGAATATATCAGCAGAGAAGCGGTAATTGATATTATCGAAGATGTTTGTCCGATTTATGGGAATGATTATCGGTACATACTGAGAGAAAAAATAAATGAGTTGCCGAGTGTGGCTATACCGAATAAGACAGGAGAATGGTTGTTCAAAGAAGTGACCGAAGACTATCATGTTACAGGACAATGTTCAAAATGCAAAGAGCGAAGAAGAATAGATAATTATTGTTCTAACTGCGGTAGTTATAATGGAGATTGAGAGGTAAAAGCATGAACGGAATAATTGACGAAAACATACATCCATGTAAAGGATGCGAAGATTACATACCGCCAAATGATTGCAAGAGTAATGGTGGGTGTGGTCGTCATAACATATTTTACGAGCATATGTCCGAAGATTTTACGAATGCAGTGGTAACAATAATGGGCTATTGTCAAAACGAATATTGCGATGATGATTGTTCACAGTGTCCACATTCATTGTCAGAAATAAGATGTGGAGATTGAGAGGTAAATAGCATGGATAGACTAATAAGTGAGAAATCTGTCATGGAAGTAATCTATGGGTGCGACTACTTCATTGACGAAGCACACGCAGAAGTTATCAAGGAACGGATTAAGGCTATACCGCCAGCATACAAGGGAATGACGAACGGTGAAGTGATGGATAAGTTGTTTCCCGAAATATCAGCACGTTTATATGACGATGTATTTACGGAGGATTGGTGGAACAGCCCATATAATCCACAGAAAAGTGAGGAAAATAAGAGTTGTGATAATTGCAAATGGAATAAGACTGAAAAATGTCAACCATCTATTTGTGCAATGATAGGATGTGATGGTCACGGATTGTGGGATAAGGCAGAAAGGAGCGAATGAATGGGTTGTATAGCAGAGATAGTATATGGAATTGTTGAATGTAATGGTGATTGCGAACATTGTCATTGGTGGGATGAGCCACAGGAAAGGAGCGAATGAATGAGTATATGTGATAAATGCATACATGATGAGGTATGCGGATTAGAAGATAACCACGAAGATGGCATAGTTAGTTGTTTTGATATGATCCCAAAAGATGTGCTTGACAAGATAAGAACAGAAATCACCGAAGAAATAGAAGCATATCGCATGGCTGATTGGGAAGCCAACAACCTGTTAGCTGACGGATTACAGATGGCACTCAATATCATAGATGGGGCTATTGAGGAAGGGGTGAATACATGATAACCAAAATAATCGGATTATTTGCATTAACAATGATGATGTTTGCGATCGGATACATTATCGGACATACGGAAGGGAGGTACAAATGACAGTTGAAGCAATAAAATCCAATATCGAGTATCTTATCGAACAATATGAGCAGAGCGTTCTTGGTTTGGAAGAGGACATTTCTGATTCTAATGGCATCGGCAGCAATTACTTAATCGGTCAGCTTCGGGCAAACAAAGAAATCATCGAACACTTACGCGAGCTGATCGACGAATCAAATTATGAAGAATAGGGGGTATTTAAATGACTGTAGAGGAAACAACCATAGCGCTTAAAAAAGCTCGTGAAAGGCATATAGAAAAAGTGAGAATGGATGGATTGGCGGCTCTTTATGAGAATGATCCTGATTTTAAGAGATATGTTGATGAATGGGCCAGAAATCATAATCTTGAGCCGGAACAGATATTTTGTTTTAACATTTTACGAGAATATGCTGATTACTTAAGGGAGAGCAAGAAATGAAACAACCATTATTATCAATTATCATACCTGCCTACAACGCGGAGCCGTACATCGACAAGCTCATCAATGCGCTCAAGCCGCAGGTTACAACAGATACCGAAGTCATAGTCGTAGATGATGGCTCCAAGATGCCATACACCGCGCCGTACAAGTGGGTACACGTCATCCGACAGAACAACGGCGGAGCTTCTGCAGCACGCAATACTGGCCTTGATACCGCAAAAGGTAAATACATCGCATTTATTGACGCTGATGACCTTGTATCTGCCAATTATCTCGACCTTATCCGGGCCAAGATCGCGGAAGGGTGCGACTACATCTACTTATCATGGCAGACGATCGGCAACGGATGGCAGGCGAAGGTTATCTTGAAGAATATCACGGATGTATTTCCACCTGACAACCTCTGTGTATGGAACCGCGTATATAAGCGTAGCATAATCGGTGACATTCGCTTCAACACTTCCAAGCTCATCGCGGAGGATGCCGAATTTATTCGCAAAGTTGAAACTGACGGCTACAAAAAGGGCATTATCTCCGAACCGATATACCTTTATCGATCTGACACGCCGGATTCGTTATCTAAGCGGTTTGCGGCAGGCACACTCGACACTAAGCGTATTGTTTACTATTACAATCGCGTTACTCCCGACATGACTTACCTACTCGATGACTTCGCGGCAGATGACGCAATTGGTGAGGTTATTCTGATGACAAACAGCAATCAGATCCCGGAGCTTAAAAAGTACGCTATGGTTATCGCTCCGCGCCGAATCCGTACTACTCATGCAAAGGGTGAACCGTGCAACCTCATCGAGCTTATCGAACCGCCTATTAAGACGCAGGTTGTTATTTGGACATCATACGCGCAGTCGATCGGGGGCATTGAAACATTCACCTATAACTTCGCAAAAACTATGTCGAAATACTATGACATCATCGTACTGTATGACAAAATGGACTTCCGGCAGATTGACCGGGTATCTCGATATGTTGAATGCCGCAAGAACAACGTCAAGCGTGCTGTCGAATGCGACTTTTTGATTGTAAACCGCATAATTGACAAGATACCTGAGAACATTCACGCCAAAAAAACGATTCAGATGGTTCACGGAGCCAAAATCGACTACGCAACGGTTCCGCAGGATAAAGACATTATGATATGTGTATCGAAGTACGTCAAGAAGTCATGGGGAGATAAGGCAAAGCGTGCGCAAGTCATTCATAACATCATGGATACAGACACCGACAGGGAAACGCCACTGCTTCTTGTTACCGCGTCCCGACTGGAAGCGGCTGACAAGGGCCTGAAACGTATGATTAAACTTGCTAAGCTGATGGAGGAACAAAACATACCGTATATATGGCTGTGCTTCAGTAATAAGGGTAAAATTGCCGATTCACCGAAGAATATGGTATGGATGGGATCTACGCTCGACATTATCCCATGGATTAAAAAGGCGGATTACCTTGTACAGCTATCAGATACCGAAGCGTTTGGTTATTCCATTGTCGAAGCTCTTGAACAAGGAACCGCGATAATCACAACGCCGCTTGAGGTTCTGCCGGAGCTTAATGTGAAAGACGGCAAACACGGCTATATCGTTCCATGGGATATTGATGGCTTTGATTGTCAGAAACTGCTTAATGTACCGCAATTTACATACAAGACAGACTCGGAAGCTATCATCACTCAATGGCGGAACATATTCGGCTACACTCAGCCCAAACACGCCTACAAACCGCAGGACAGGGTATCAGTACAGATTATCAAGCCATACAAGGACTTACTACTCAATCGCATGGTTCCAGTTGGTGAAGTGATTATGGCCTTTGAAGAACGAGCAAACGAAATCATCAACGCAGGCTTCGGGAGGAGGGTGTAAATGACAGAAAATCAAGTAAGGGCAGACTTATTTCTTAAACAGATTCGAGATGTCGAACGGACTTTGAAAAATAAATGTGATGAACTGGAAGCATTGCGATATAGAGCAAGCGGTGCAGGTGGAATCCGATATGATAAAGACAAAGTACAGACATCGCCAAGCGACTATCTCTCAATGGCAATAGCTGACATTATCGAGATTGAAAAGCAAATCAAAGAGGATGCAGCTTCTGTTGAGGATGTCAAAGGCAGTGCATATGCTATTGTTCGCAAGATGGAATCACCTGACCAAAGGGCATTGATTGAATGGTTCTATCTCAATGGCATATCAATGACAGAAACGGCTGACCGAATGAATATGTCAGAACGTTCTGCATATTATCTGCGTGATGATGCATTGGAATCTTTTGGAGGATGTATGAATGAATAATCAAGATAAATATGAAATGGGTAGAAGGCTCAAAGAAGCATTAAAAAGAAAAGGTATGAAACAAATCGATCTTGTGAAAGCCTTGAATGATTTAGGCTTCGACCAAATAACAGATAAGAAGATGAGTGATTTTATACATGGAAGGCGGAGTATATTCAGTGGAATCATCTTTGAAATTGCAGACATATTGGAGGTTGACATGACATGGCTTAGTGTTGGTAGGACAAAAAATGATATGTGTACCCGATGGAAATAAAAGTTTGCAGACTAATTCAGTTGATTGCAGAAACCTTATATGATACCGTGTACTTAGGGTAGTAAGGAAATGGACAGGCAAACCGCTTGTCCTTTTTCTATGGGGTTAATCATGAGCCTACGATATGAAGCACCTGAACAGCAGAGAGCGTTCTACCATTCAGCAGCTTGGCAGAAGTGTCGCGCCGCTTACATCGCTTACGTTGGCGGCCTGTGTGAACGATGCAAAATGAAGGGCATAATCAAGCCCGGATATATTGTTCATCACAAAGAATGGATAACAATGGATACTATTCAGGATCCTTCGGTGCTTCTGTCATTCGATAACCTTGAATATCTATGCCAAGACTGTCACAACCGGGAACACCACGGTGCAAAACGCCGCTACTCTGTCAGCTCTGATGGTGTGGTAATGGCCCGGCCCGAATAATCCCCCCTATATATACGCATACGCGAGGGGCCGTGGGAA
>JAEIGA010009172.1_pt1 | contig 14967 bp, 18 predicted proteins | sample 9270691 | NCBI WGS metagenome assembly JAEIGA01 (sample SAMN17057246, study PRJNA624740) | gut metagenome | biome: biome; isolation source: fecal sample | host: Bos grunniens | place: China: Xizang | collected 2019
CACACACTCTTAGCGCGACCGCCAACGAGCTTATTAACGAGTCCTGCATAGGAGTTCTGCTCCTGAATTACGGTCGGAATACCCATACACTGCGCCACATAGACTATCGGAGCGCTGGCATATCCGCCAAAACCGGCCACTACATCGGGCTTAAACTCCTTGATGATACGACGCGCCTGGTTGAGGCTTCGCAACAGATAGTATGGCAATGCAAAGTTTTTCCAGGTGAAACGACGCTGCAAACCTACGATATTTAGACCCTTTATATTGTAGCCCAAATTTGGTATTAGCGACATCTCCATCTTACCCTCGGCTCCTACAAAGAGGATTTCGACCTCCTCGCCAAAGCGCTTTTTCAACTCCTCGGCAACCGACACTGCGGGGTAAATATGACCTCCGGTACCTCCTCCGGAAAGGATAACTCTCTTCATTTTTAGCGGATTTTTGAATAACACTCCTAATTAGCTACAAAAATAGAGATAATTCTGCTAAGTACAAAAGAAAAGCGCAGTGAAATTATAATTTCACTACGCCTTTTTTTCTTTGGCATCAACTCGCCTATTTCAAATTCTCATTCAGCAACACCGCAATACGGAACGCTGCACGAGCCAAGCAGCTCAATTTCAGTCGCTCTGTGACTCCAAGTCCCCCTTTGTCAAAGGGGGATTTAGAGGGAATGTCAATACCGTTGCATATGAGCTGCAACTACAACTCTATTTCAAATTTTCGTTCAGCAACACCGCAATACGGAATGCTGCACGAGCCAAGCAGCTCATATGAAACTCTTCGTATGCCTGAATTGTTGCGTGGAAGAAGTTGCCTCCGTTTGCCTCCAAAACGCCATATATATCCTTGGTATATGTGCCGATATCGAGAGCCCAATCCTTCAAAGTGCCCTTCGAATACTCCTCCTTCTTGTCACCGTGCATAATCACAATATCCTTTGCCCACATCTGCGGCGAGTAGGCTCCGTGATATCCAGCATAGCGGTTTGACCAGAGCGACTTCCACGAATAAGGGGTAATAGTAGCCTTTTTGCCGTTTGCCGTACCCTTCGATGTGTTAACATTGAAGTCATCGAGTTGCGAGAGCGGAATATTCTCGATAACCACATTCGAGAGGTTGTGCATATCGCAAATCAGATTCATAACGGTATGAACTGCAAAACTTACGACTGCATCGTCGTAATCCTTGCGATTGCGAATAATCTCCAAAGCCTTCTCTACCTGAACATAAGCATCGTTCTCGTCCTTTGCTGCGGGTTGCAACGAAGCATCGAGGTGAAGTTTATGCCAAGTGGCCGATTCGAGATGGCGACCATTCTTGCGATGCCAAGCGAGATGGTTTGACGCTCTGGTAACATCCTCATTTACATAAGATTGCACCAAGTACAGAGTTTTGGGATTATAGTTCTGCGCAGCTACCAAATAGACCGCCTTATCGTAGGCCGCATTCCACGCCTTCACCGAGAATGTTGCAGCGAGAAGCAACGCTGCCAATATAATCTTTTTCATATCTATCTCTTTCCCGTTTTATACTCCTTATCTGTAAAAATATCGTTCAGAACACCAGCCAAGCGATATGCCGCATAGAGCATCTGCTTGTCGACAATTTGATGTACAGTTTCGACCGTCTCTTTGCTCAACTTCGTAACCTCGGTATCCTTCGGTATTACGGTAAAGCAGTAGCGAGAAACATCGGCCGTCTCCTGGGTCCAATCGTATCCCGAACCCTTCTGCACCTTCTTTGCCTTACCCTTAGGCAACACGCCAATCACCTCGCTATACTTCTCGCAAGTCCAACCTTTGCGGCGGAAGCCTGGCGAGCCATCCCAGAAGCTGTGGTAGCCACGATTCTTACCCTTGTGCTTCAAGCTGTAGTGGAATGCAGGGTGCTCCTTCTTGCTCCAACGTACGTGCACCGGACAGTGGTGGTCGCCAATCATATGGATAAGATATTGCAAATTGATCTTAACCAACGAATCGGACATTGTCTTGTAGGCACCGCCCGCCATCTCCTTGCGGATGCGCTCGATGTGATATGCACCCGTTGTAGGCTTGCCTACGACAACCTTATACTTAGCATCGATATTGGTGCTGTGCCACTTATCGCACTCGGTGTAACCCTCGATCGAACGGTATTGATCCATCCACGATGCATGGAAGGCGAGCGATGCGCGGAGGTAGTGATAACACCTCTCTTTTACCTCAGGCGAGAGGAGTTCCTCAGCCTTGTAGGCAATCACAGCATGACCAATATTCGACCACGCAAACGCATTCGGAACCACGCAAATGGTAGCAAGCAGGGTTATAATTAATATCTTAACTCTTTTCATAGTCGATTAGTTTAGCGATTGATTCATCAATGCAGCAATACGATATGCAGCTCGCGCCACACCCGCATAGAAGCGCTCCTCCTCTTCGGCGTGAGCCTGTCGCGAGAGTTTACAACCCGGCATTGCCCACTCGTACAACGGCTTAACCAATTTGCCCATATCGACGGCCCAATCTCTGATCGAGCCTGCCATATATTGCTCCTTGTAACGGCCGTGGCACACCTTCAAGTCGCGCACGTGCATCTCTGCCGACCAAGCCGAGTGGAAGACCGAGAATCCGTACGACCAGAAGTGTTGCCACTTGCGGGTACGGAACTTCTCCTTCTTGCCATAGCCACCCTGCGATTGTTGGAATTCGAAATCCTCCAACGAGAATGGATACTCTTCGAGATGAACGTTACCCACGTTATGCAGCTCGATAGTCAGCTCGATAATTTGATGCAGCGCAAAAGCCACCTCTTCCTTACTCTTGGACGAACGATTCTTGACCACCTCAACAGCCTTTTCGAGCTGTGCTACAGCACCTTTCCCGTCGTTCACAACAGGCTTCATATCCACATCGAGCAACACCGTACGCCATTCGGCCGATTCGAGAAGTTCGCCCTTTTTGCGAGCCTGCTCGAAGGTCTGAATCTGCACACGAATATTTTCGCCCAGGTAGTTTTTAAGCTCACTTTGCGCCTGCGGTGTCATACTCTCGAAGGCCAATAGCAACGCTGCCTGATCGTAGACCCAATTCCAAGCCTGAGCCGAATATATGCCCAAAACAAGGGCTATTGTAACAAATAACCTCTTCATACAGATCTACTTCTTAAATATTTGATTCATAACATAGGCCAAACGATAGCCCGCCTTAACAGCCTCTTCGTCGCATATTCTACGCATCTCTTCGCGCGCCTTTTTCGAGTACTTCTGCTTGTTCGAGCCCTCAGGAGTCAACACAAAGGTTGCCTCCGCATTCGGAAGACTCGTAACAGCCCACTTGTAAGGGGTACCCTTGCAAATCTTCTTTATCTCCTTCTCAGACAAAGTAGCCATCTTGTCGGCATAGTAGCTTGCAGTCCACTTCTTACGACCATACTGAATAGCATCCACATCCCAAACCTTGTGAAAACTCTCCTTTCCACCCTTGTTGTTGGTAAGGTGGTAGTAGTAGTGCGGATGCGACTTCTTTGGCCATACGTTATGTCCCGGACAGTGCATATCGGCCACAAGATGAATAAGATAGAGCAGATTCAGACGCACCTCCTCGTCGGTCATAGAGTGATAGTTCTTCATTGCCTTCCAGATACGATCAGTCTGGTAGGCAGCGCACTTCTCGTTGGTCATATCCACAGCTCCGCGCTCATCCATCCAGTTGCTATGCCACTTTCCCGACGGACGATATGGGTCGGTATAACGGAACTGATCCATCCATATAGCATAGAAAGGCAACGAGTGGTTGAGGTAGTGGTGAATCTTCTCGCGAGCCTGCGGAGTAAGGTTTCGCTCGGCAATCTCGGTGATAGCCGAATGAGCAAAACCTCCCCACGCCATAGCACTATTGCAAACAAAGAGTAGTGCAACTATCAATATTGCTAAAAATCTCTTGTTCATATATAATATATGTTAGATGAGACTCTATTTAAATATATCATTCAGGAGTGCAGCCAAACGGAAACCTGCTCGTGCCATCATCTCGTAGTTTACATCTTCGAGCTCCTGGAACTCCAACACAGGCATCACATACGACGGGTTGATATAGGCGAGATACGAAGCTGACTTGGCTCCATTCTGCAATATCCACTCGCGAAGTGTACCTTCCGAGTATTCGGCAAACTTACCACCCAAGCACAATTCGATATCCTCAGCCCACAAAGCACTCGAAAATCCACGATGACGATTGCAATAGTTCGACCAGAGTGTAGCCCAACGTACCGGCGCAGTTTCGTTCAAGTTCTTACCATACTCGCGAACTTTACGCACAAACTTAAACGGCTTTTGCGAGTGTTCCACTCCATCAACGCGGAAATAGGATAGGTTGTGAGCGTCGCACATCAAGTTGATGACGATACGCAAAGCCTCTTTAATCTCGGCATCAGTATAGTTTTCGTACGCACGAATAAGCGCTACCGACTGCTCCATTACAAGCAAAGCATCGTCCGCAGAGCCCTCAACAGACTGCAAGTCGCTGTTGAGATGGACGTAATGCACCTCCTTGGAATACTTAGGGGTCTTTTTGCGTTCGAGTGTATAGAGGTAGTGAACATCATCGGCATAGCTCTTTCCCAAATAGCTCTCAACAGCCTGCATAGCCTTTGGAGTAAGGTGCTTTGTTGCCACCAAAACAACTGCCTCATCGCACTGTTTAACCCAAGCATTTGCCACCGAAACAGTCAGCGCAAACGCCATCAATAAAAATATCTTTTTCATATAGCAAACTCTTTTTTAAGTGGGTAACTACTCTGCAAAGATGGTATTTAAGACATATGCCAAACGGTATGCCGCTTTCAGAGCCATCTCGTCAGAAAGCTTCAACACCTCGGCCTTCTGCTCGCTTGTCAACTTTGCGATGTCGGTATTGGCCGGGGTAATCTTGTAGCAACGATGAGCCTGCTTGATAATATCGCGAGCCCAAGTGTCGGGAGTACCCTTAACCCACTTCTTAGCCTGCTTTGGAGTGACGTGATCTACCTCGGCAGCATAACGCTCAAAGGTCCAATTCTTGCGTGTGTAGCCCGGCGAGCCATCCCAGAACTTGTGATAAGCAAACTTCTTACCTTTTTGGTAGAGTGAGTACTTGTAGTGAGGGAACTGCTCATTCGGGAATTTCACGTGTACAGGACAGTGCAAATCGGGCAGGTAGTGAATCATATTGATCAGACGCTGGCGTACAATCGAATCGGGAAGATTCTTGTAGTTTCCATCGCCCAACTCTTTGAGAGCATTCACAAGGTGACCCATAGCTCTACCTTGTGGTTTACCCGTCCAATCCATATTGCGTCCGTCAGGCAAAGCCTTTATGGAGTGAGGATTATTCACACTCTTGAACTTTTTAACATTACGCCAATGATCCATCCACGAAGCGTAATATGGAAGAGTATGTTTGAGATAGTATCGGCACTTCTCCTTCGCCTCAGGCGTGAGATGTTGCTCGGCTACGTAGGCAATAGCTCCGTGACCGAAGCCGCCCCAAGCCATTACGCTATTTGTGGCAAACATTGCCGCAATAGCCAACATTAAAAAGAGTCTCTTGTTCATCTTTTCGATAGTTTACTTCAACGCTCCATTCAAAAGCACAGCCAAGCGATAGCCTGCACGCGCAATCATCTCGCAATTCAACACCTCCAACTCGTTACGCTCACGACGAGTCATCACATACTGAGGATTGATACGAGCAAGCAATTTTGCCGATATCTCACCATTCTGGGCAATCCAATCGACAAGGTTACCCTCCGAGAACTCCGCACGCCTGTGACCGAGATTCAACTCCAAATCCTCAGCCCACAAAGCGCCAGAGAATCCGGCGTGCATACCCGGATACGAGTTCCAGAATGTAAACCAACGAGCCATCGATGTTGTCTTGCGCTTGCCGTAATCACCGGCATAGAGCGTAAATTTGAAATCTGCGTAAGAGTGGTCAATGCCCTCGATACGAACAAACGACAGATTGTGGATGTCGCACATAAGGTTGATTAGCGTACGCAATGCAACTACAACCTCCTTCTTTGAATGAGAACTGTGAGCGGCGATTACGGCCATACTCTTCTCTATCGCTGCATAGGCATCATCGCCCTCGACTGCAACCGGACGGAAATTCTTGTCGAGGTGAAGACAGTGAATCTCCTTCGTATGTTTGGCTGTCTTCTTGCGTTCGAGATTGTAGAGATACTGAATATCGTCGACATAGCTATCTCCCAAATATTGGTCTACCAATGCTTTAGTCTCAGGTGCAAGGTACTTCGATGCCAAAACCACCACACCTTCATCCGCCAAATTATTCCAAGCATTAGCAACCGATACGGTAAATGCCAATGCCATAATCAAAAGTATCTTTTTCATAATGATAGCCTCCTAATAGTTAAAAATCTCGTTTAACACCCAAGCCAAACGATATGCAGCTTTCAGAGCCATCTCGTCGGCCAACTCCAATACACTAGCCTTATCCTTGTCAGATAGTTCCGCCACATCGGTTTCAGCCGGAGTGATTGCATAGCAACGGTGTGCCTGAGCAACAATATCACGTCCCCAATAGTCGGTATTACCCTTCTTGATAATCTTCTTCACCTCCTTTGGCGTCAACTTGTCTACCTCGGCAGCATACTTTTCGAGAGTCCATCCCTTACGCATATAAGCAGGTGAAGCATCCCAGAATGAGTGATACTTAATCTTCTTGCCGTTTTTGTAGATGTTGTAACGATAATTCGGATACTCGGCCCTCGTAAATCCTACGTGTACAGGGCAGTGCATATCGGGCAGTGCGTGTACCAAGATGAGGAGATTGTGGCGAACAATCGAATCGGGGAGATTCTTGTACTTGCCCTCACCCATAGTCTTGATGATACGGTTGATCTCGCCCATAGCCTTACCATTACCCTTTGTCCAATCTACGTTACCCTCTGCGGAGGAGAAACCGTGCCAAGCATTTGTTGGATGGAATGGAGGCACTGCACGCCAATGGTCCATCCACGATGCATACCAAGGCAGGGTGTGCTTCAAATAACGACGCACCTCCGACTTAGCCTGCGGTGTGAGGTGTTGCTCGGCAACATAGGCGATAGCCGAGTGGCCAAAGCCGCCCCAAGCTTTTGCGCTCTGTACGCCCAAGATTGCAACAAGCGCAAGGATTAGAATTGAGAGTTTTCTATTCATAATCAGGTCTTTGTTTTACGGTTTATTTAAAGATATCGTTCAATAGCGCAGCCAAGCGATAGCTTGCCTTTGCCATACACTTAACGTGAACCTCCTCGTAGCGCTGAAGAATATTTGTAGGAACTCTCTCGCCCATAGGGAAATCTTTGAGCGCGCGAACTACATCCTCGCCTACATTCTCTGCCCAGAAGCGAGGTGTACCCTTCTCGTACTCGGCTTTCTTCTCGTTGCAGTGGATATCGATGTCATCGGCGTGGTAGCTGAGCGGGAATACACGATAACGGTTAAGATAGGCATTATTCCATAACGTGTACCATCTTGCGCCCCACTCGTGGCTGGCCTTGCCTTCACCCTCATTCCAATGGAAGAATTTGAAGTCGTAGGTCTCGACAATACCATCGATGTGGATATGCGAAAGGGTGTGCATATCGACTACGAGGTGGATTACCGTACGCAAGGCATCCTTAACCTCGGCAGGAGTATGGCTTGCGCGATTACGCAACACCTCAATAGACTTTTCGAGCACAACCATACCATCGTTCTCTTTTGTTGTGGTAGATTTACCATTCTCATCGAGGAGGAAGAAGTGCCACTCCTTGGTATGAGCCAACTCCGCGTTCTTGCGAAGGGTATTGAGCCATACTGCCTCCTTTACCATAGTGCTACCAGCCAGCACACTCTTAATCTCGCTTTTAGCCTTATCGGTGAGATATTTCTCTGTCAATAACATAGCCGACTTGTGTCCATACTCGTTCAAGGCGAGAGCCTCGTTTGCCACCATTACCAAGGCAAACATTACTACTATAATCTTTTTCATCTCTCTTCTATTTTTGATTTGTTAATATGCAAAAATCGCATTAAGTGTTGCAGCCAAACGGTAGCCTCCGTAAGCCAACTGCGTATGCATCAATTTATTGATACGCTCATGCTTCTCCTTGCCCATCTTGGTAAGCTCCTCGTGGCGCACCCAGTACTCGAACATCTCAACCTCGCGCTTAGCGTTATCTACACTCCACTTGTAGACATTACCCTTGGTAATCTTTTTAATCTGCTTCTCATTGTAGACGTCGCAGTACTTCTTGTATGTATAAAGGTTCCACTTAGGGTGCATCAAATCGGGCGAAGCATCCCAGAACTTGTGATAATCATACTTCTTACCCTTCACGAAGATAGAGTTAAGCTTGATTCCGTTAGCCTCTCGGAAATCTTTCGAATAGGCCATATGGCAAGGACAATGCATATCACCCACCATATGGATCAGGAGTTTGAGGTTGACAACAATCATCGAATCGGAGAGATTCTTGTACTGACCCTTCTCCATCTCCTTGACAATACGGTTAATCTGTGTTACGGCATCGCGCGAAACGTTACCCTTATCACCAACGGTCTTGAACTTGGCATTCACGCGGTTCATATGCCAATAGTGAATCTCCTTGAACGGATCGCTATGACGCCAATAGTCCTGCCACGACGAAAAGTGCGGAAGCGAATACTTCAAATACTGACGGCACTTCTCCTTAGCCTCAGGAGTAAGATGTTGCTCGGCAATATAGGCTACTACGTGGTGGCCGGTATTGCCCCAAGCCATTGCTCGTTGCACGCTCAGCGTTGCAATGCAAGCAAGAATAAGGATTGAAATTTTTTTCATATTTTATCTATTTTTAGATTGTTAATGTCTATTTGAATATATCGTTCAACAAGGCGGCCAAGCGGTAAGCAGCCTTTGCCATACAGCGAGTGTGGTTGTACTCGTGAGAGTTGGTAACCTGTGCCGGTACGGGCTCGCCATTATTGAAGTGTTCGAGCGCACGAAGCACATCCTCGCCACCATTCTCAACCCAGAAACGAGGTGTACCCTTCTCGTATTCGCTCTTCTTCTCCTTTGCAAAGATATCTACATCATCGGCATAATAATCAGGAGTGAAGATGGTGTAGCGGTTGCTGAAATGGCTCTCCCACAATCTGAACCAAGAGCCCTTGCCATTCTTGCTTCGCTTACCTGTGAGCTCGTTCCAAGTTACATAGGTAAAACCCCTGGTCGCCTCAACACCCTCGATGCGAATGTGCGAAAGACAGTGCAAATCGGCTACAAGGTGGATAACGGTACGCAACGACGCCTGCACAAGTGAGTCGCTCTCGTTGGCACGATTGCGAAGTACGCCGATTGCCTTTTCGAGTACCACTACTCCATCGTTCTCATCCATAGTGGTAGATTTGCCTTCGGCATTAAGTGTTGTGTAGTGCCACTCCTTTGTTGCGGCATACTCAGGATTCTTACGCAATGTATTGAGCCAGGTCGAAGCCTTAACCATATCGGTTTTAAGAATTGCTTTGACCTCCGTCTTTGCGTTATCGGTGAGGTATCTATCAGCCAATGCTGCAATTGATTGGTGGGCAAAGGTGTTGTATGCCTCGGCACTATTCACCGCAAACAAGAGAGCGAGCGCTGCTATTACAATCTTTTTCATATCGTTATATCCTGTTAGATTTCAATTATTTACTAAAAATATAGTTGAGAATATTAGCCAAGCGGTAGCCACCATAAGCCAACTGCTCCTGCAACAGTCCATCAATCTGCTGGCGCTGCTCCTTGCTCAACTCCTTGAACTCGGCACCCGGCTCCCATATCTTGTAGGTTATATCCATCTTATGGGCATTCTGGATGCTCCACTTTGTAGGAGTACCCTTGCAAATCTTCTTAATCTGCTTTGGCGAGTAGGTGTCGTAGGCCTTTACGAAGCGGTCGGCCTTCCACTTTGGATGCATAAGCTGAGGGCCTGCATCCCAAAACTTATGACGAGCCATCTTCTTGCCTTTCACATTGATAGAGCCACCCTTGAAGCCAAAATCTTTGGAGTATACCAAGTGACTTGGACAGTGCATATCGGGCACCATATGGATCAGCAACTTCAAATTTACCGCCACCAACGAGTCGGACATCTGCTTATACTTACCCTTCTCCATCTCCTTGATGATGCGCTCAATCTGATAGGTTGCCTCGCGTGTAATGTCGTTCTTGTAACCTACAATTTGATACTTCTTATCAACATAGCTCGAATGCCAATAGGAGATCTCCTTGAATGGGTCGCTATGACGCCAATAGTCCTGCCACGACGAGTAGTGTGGCAGACGATGTTTGAGATAGTGGCGACACTTCTCATTCGCCGTCTCAGTCAAGTGTTTCTCGGCAATGTAGGTGGAGATATGGTGTCCCCAGCCACCCCAAGCCATTGCACTCTGCACACTCATTGCTGCAACAAGCGAGAGCACGATAACGGACAATGTTTTCTTCATAATAAGTTAGTTTTTATAGTTTTGTTCTATTATTTGTCGGCTTACTCTATTTCAAAACCTCATTCAAGAGATTTGCAAGGTGGAAGGCTGCATCGTACATAGCCGAGTTGTTAACCTCCTCCAATGCAGTAATAGCCATTCGATCGACAATAGTCTCAGGCTTGAATGTTTTGAGCGCATCGAGCACAATTGCGCCTGTCTGCTCGGCCCACTGTCGCGGAGCAACAGGTTGCTTCTTGTAGCTCTTGGCCATACCCTTGGTCGCAATATGCCAATCGTAGAGGTACATATCGGCAGAAAAGGCTCCCAGACCTTTGTGGAAGTCGCTATGCCACATTCGCTGCCACTTTCTCTTATCGACCTTATGCCAACGCGAGCCCTTCGGACGACCATTGTCGCGACCGAAGTCGAAATCTCCTTCAAGGAGTTTGTCTATCAGGATGTTGGCCGGACAATGAATATCAACACTCATCTCGGCCACACTGCACAAAGCCGCCTTGCGCTCCTCGGCCGATGCCTTTTTGTTGCTCAACACACCGATACCCTTCTCGATGAGTACCACGGCATCGGAAGCGTCGGTCGTAACCGACTTGCCCTTCTCGTTGAGGCGAGTAGTGCTCTTGCCTTTGTTTGTGAATTCGACAGAGGAGAGTGAGGCTCCCAATATCTCCACCACCTCGCGCTTCGCCTTTGACGATAGATTCTCCTCGGCCAACATCAATATAGCCTTGTTTGCCTCGGCAGTCCAAGCTGAGGCCTCGAAGGTTGCCGCGACAACAAATGCTGCAACTATATATGCTATTCTCTTCATACTCTCTGTTCTATTTAAAAATTTGGTTCATAACATAGGCTAAACGATAACCCGCCATCACACGCAACTCGTCGGTGATAACCTTTAAGCGGAATTTGTTGCGTTCGGGCAGTTGGGTGTAATCAACGGTCGGAGAAAGCAGCGTGTAACACTCCTTGAACAGAGACTCATTCTCCTTAACCCAATCGGCCATACTACCCTGCTGCAAAGCAGCAATCTCCTCCTTTGTAAGGCGACAGTTGGTTTTGTAGAAGATATCGGATGTCTTACCTTCGTTGAAACGTCCGAAGCTCTTATCGATAAATCCGTGGAAACGAATAGGCTCGCCACCTTCGGTCATCTCGTACTGCTTCAATCCATAGTAGAAGACGTGGCCCGGGCAGTGCATATCACCCACCATATGGATAATACACTTCAAATTCACCGTCACCGCCGAATCGGTCATATTGCGATAATCCTCCAACTGCGCCAACATCTGCTCCATACGAGCTACTCCGTGGTCGTCGGGGGTGAGTGGTGCCAAGAAGTCGGCAATGTCGCCGGCCACCTGACCCGGCACAAACTCGCCATCCTTGATTCCCACAGCGTGCCAACGAGCCGTATGGTGATACTCGTGCGAGTAACGCCATTGGTCAAGCCACGAAGCGTAATAGGCCAACGAGTGACCAAGATACTTGCTACACATCTTTCGCGCCTTGGGGGTAAGGTGACGATCGGCAATATGGGCGATAGTACCGTGTCCCGATGCATCCCACGCATAGGCACTTCCCACCGAAAGGAGCGCCACAACAACAAGGGCAAGGGTTAATAGTTTGTTTCTCATTTTAGTATAGTTTTACTCTTTGTTTTTCGAATCAATGCATATGGTTACAGGGCCATCGTTCACGAGCGACACCTTCATATCGGCGCCAAATTCACCGTGCTCGACCTCTGCCCCCAAAACCTCCGAGAGTTTCGCCAAAAACTTCTCGTACATCGGGCGCGCAAAGGGCTCACCCGACGAGCGTATATACGAAGGTCGGTTACCCTTCTTTGTTGACGCAAATAGCGTAAACTGACTTATCACGATAGCACGACCTTCGGCCTGATTGATATCGAGATTCATAACTCCGTTCTCGTCGTCGAATATACGCAAGCGCGAAATCTTGCCACACAACCAATCTATATCTTCTTGAGTGTCAGCATCCTCAATGCCGAGCAAAATGGCCAATCCCTTACCTATCTCGCCAATAATCTCGCCCTCCACTGCGACACTGCATCGCTGAACCCTCTGTATTACGATACGCATAAGTTCGTTTTGTTAAATCTATTTGAACATTTCGTTTATAATGTGAGCCAAGCGGTAACCGGCTTCGATATGGAGTCGATTCGATATCTCTCTCACACGTCTTTGCTCCTCATCGGACAATGTACTATAATCGCGATCTTTGGGCAACAACAGATAACACTCCTTATAGAGAGCAAAATTTTCTCTTACCCAAGACTCGATATTACCGCTACATAAAGCAGCCATTTCGGCCCTGCTCAATCGGCAGTTCTCGTCATAGAATTCGATTGGCGACACCCCCTTATTGAAACGGTTATAAACCGCATCGAAATAGTTGTGGTAGTGAATACGCTTGCCATTATCCTTGATATAGTACTGCATCGATTGCTCGGCAAAGAAGGTGTGACCGGGGCAGTGCAAATCGCCCACAAGATGAATCATAAGTTTGAGATTGACCGCTACAACCGAATCGGCAAGGCTCTTATACCCCTTCATCTCCTCGATTATACGTTCAACGTGCGCCACACCGTGGTCGTCGCTCTTCATCTCTGTACCATAGAATGCCGTTGAGCCTGTGAGATCCGAAGGCATCAGCTCTCCGTCCTTTACGCCCACCGAGTGCCAACGCGCCGTATGATGGTATGCGTCCACGTAGCGAACTTGATCCATCCACGAGGCGTAGTAGGCCAACGAGTGTCCAAGATATTTGGCACACATCTTGCGAGCCTTTGGGGTAAGATTCCTATCGGCTATATGGCCAATGGCAGCGTGACCTCCACTATCCCATCCATACAGATTTGGGGTAGTAAAAGTCATCACCAGGAGTAGCACCACCGCTATTTTCGCCAATCTCTTCATACGGGGTTGCTATTAGGCATTTTCGGCAAAAAAGCGCCACAAGTTATCATCTTGTGGAACAGGAGCAACAATCTCTATCTGCTCCTTGCGTACCGGATGCATAAACTCCAACGAGCGCGAGTGGAGCGAGATACCTCCATTCGGATTTGAACGCTTAGCGCCATACTTCAAATCACCCTTAATCGGGCAGCCCATCTTCGAGAGCTGACAACGTATTTGGTGATGACGACCCGTGAGAAGCTCCACATCAAGCAAGGTGTAGCGGTCGCTGCAACCGAGCATCTCGTAATTCAAGCGCGCCTCCTTAGCATCTTTGTGAGGAGCATTGTAGGCGTGCGAGCGATTGGTTTTGCCGTCGCGCAAGATATAGTGGCGAAGAGAGCCCTGCTCTGCCGCAGGTCGCGCCTCCACAATTGCCCAATAGTGCTTGTGGATCTCACCCTTGCGAATCATCTCATTCAGGCGAACAAGAGCCTTCGAGGTTTTGGCAAACAAGACCGCGCCACTTACAGGGCGGTCGATACGGTGCACTACACCGAGAAATACATCTCCCGGCTTGTGGTCACGAACCTTCAAAAACGCCTTCAAATAGTTTTCGAGCGCATCGTCGCTCGTCTTATCGGGTTGCACAAGGTCACCCACTCGCTTATTCACAACAAGCAAGTGATTATCCTCATACAAAATATCGTCTGGATTAAACATACTTTTAAGGTTTCTTCCTGAAATTTATAGTTGAAAAGTGAATGGGAGCAGGAGTTCTGCGCTTTCGACAATCGAAGCCGAGCCGTTGCCGCTCATAATAACTCGAATTGGCGAACCTTGTCGGCGCTCCACGTCGAGAATAACCTGACGGCATCCGCCACAAGGGTAACACTCGCGTTCCGACGGGTTCGACGCAATGGCCAAAGCCTCTATTGCATCGTCGGCGTGGTTGGCCTCCACATAGTAGAGCAACGAACGCTCAGCACACAAGCCCGAAGGGAAAACCTCGCTCTCGGAGTTTGCCGCACGCATTATCTTACCACTTCGCAAGCGCACTGCCGCGCCAACGTGAAAACCCGAGTATTTGGCGTAAGCCAACTCGGTAGCGCGTTGCGCCTCGGCAATAAGTTCACGATCGGCAGCAGGCAAATCTTCGATATGATCAGCCTTGATATAGTTCAATGTTAAACTCTTTTCCATAGTGGTTAGGTTTTGATTGTCTTGCAAATATAAACATTTTCCCTGCAAAAACCGAACGAAATAGTATAAAAATACTATTTTTGCAGAAAATTTCAGCTATGGCTTATTCTTGGGGTGACGACAGACGCTACAATAGCTACTCGTCATATTTCCGCCGACGCTTTGGTGAGCGTGTGCAGAAGGTGGCGATAAATGCAGGTTTCACCTGCCCAAATCGCGACGGAAAGGTGGGTTTCGGAGGTTGTACTTTTTGCAATAACGAGGCCTTCACGCCATCCTATTGCCAGCCCTCAAAGAGTATCACTCAGCAGATTGAGGTGGGTATCGAATTTCATCGCCGACGCTACCGCACAGCATCGCGCTATCTCG
>JAEIGA010009173.1_pt1 | contig 14967 bp, 13 predicted proteins | sample 9270691 | NCBI WGS metagenome assembly JAEIGA01 (sample SAMN17057246, study PRJNA624740) | gut metagenome | biome: biome; isolation source: fecal sample | host: Bos grunniens | place: China: Xizang | collected 2019
AGTCAAGGCATCGTGGTCCTTTACCTCGCCATTTGCATCCAAAGGCTTAATCTCGATGTTCTTCTCACCGTTGCCCTGGCTATCCTTGCCGAACAGCAGCCAAGTCAGCGCGTCATAAATGCTGGTCTTGCCGGAGGCATTATCGCCATAGATAGAGGCGTTACCGCCCATAAAATCCAGTTTCAATGCCTTGTGGCACTTAAAATTTTCAAGCACCAGCTGCTTGATTTTAATTTCAGTCATTGATTTATCTCCTTTTCTGTGCTACACTAGCACTGCAATAATTCGCCATGCTGCCTTTGGAGTTGCCGCTCCGGGGCAGCTTTTTCTTTTACCATTTGATTTTGTACCAAACGCGTCCAACCATGAACGAGCCATAGACAACAGCGATTACGGACAAGATCATACAGAAAACATTGCTGATGAATCCGACCATCGCCAGAACCGCAAGCAGTACCAGGGCGATTGCCACAGGGACAAAAATGCGGATCAGCAACAGCAAGGATGTTTTGCGTTGAGTTTTGATAACGGCGGCCTTGCGCTCGTCTACCTTCTGGTTAAAAAATTCGTATTCAGACATTGATATCTTCCTTTCCTTTTTCATAGAGTTCACCACGCATCGCCTTGATGAATGGCATCTTTGGAATTCTTACTCTGGTCCCCATCCGGATCACCGGGAATGGGAATGGGTTTTTACCGTCTCTGGTAGCTACATTGATACTGTAGGCGCAGCAGCCAAGATATTTGCAGATGTCCGTAGGCACCAGCATTTCCTTGTCCAATGCAGCTATACGATCCAATTCATCATTCCTATTCATATCATCCTCCTTCTGGTGTCTGATTTAGACACTTATTCTGCAAAAAAAATACTGTCTACCTGCTCACTGGTCAGATTGTACTTAGATTTGATCCGCGCAATCTCCCCCTGCTTGAATTCAGTTCCGTTCTCATTGATCTTGTTAGACACGCTCTGCTCGGATATACCCAAGTAATCAGCAAGATCCTTATTGGTATCACCATGCAGAACCATAATGCTGCGCAGGACTTCCTTTTTCATAAAGTCACCTCCTTTGTCGAATCGTGTCTGATTTAGACACCTCTATGATATCGTTTTTATTTAGGTTTGTCAATAAGTTTTTTGACAATTCATAAAAAATAATTGATTTTTAGGAAACAGTAGTGTATTATTGAGACATAACCTAGAGGAGGTGGTAAAAATGGAAATTGGACAAAAGATTAAACAGGCAAGAATGGCTAAAGGATTAACCCAGGAAGAACTAGGCAATATGGTAGGTCTCCAGAAATCCGCTATTGCTAAGTACGAGAACGGACGAGTAGTTAATATAAAAAGAAGCACCCTGCAAAAACTGGCTCAAGCTTTGGATCTAAGGGGATCAGACCTTATCATTGAAGCTAATCCCAAAGAGGCCGCTGAGCTTAGTGCAAAAGTGCTCCTTGATGGTGAATTGATGGATGCAATAGAGAAGTATTACACCCTTACAGCTGAAAAGCAGAAGATGGTCCGGGATTTAATCCGGAGTATGGCCGAATAATTTACATGCGAGACGATATATGTACTCAATTTGATTGCCGGTCAATTTATCCAACAAAATGATTAACTTCTCTTTATACCCTTTCATTCTATGCACCCCTTTGTAAACGCAAACATGTGTTCTAAAAACAGTATAAATTAAATATTCAGAATAGTCAATAGAATTTTGTCGAAAGCTGTCCAATAAAATGGACTTGCTGGATTTTACCAAGAAGTGTGAGGGTGCCAGTCGCCAAACTAACCACCCCCACACCAGGGATGATAGGCCATTGCTGACCTGGTATTAGCCTATCATTTCACCGAAGCTTTTTCAATACTCACACATGATAGATTCTATATCACATCGTACACAGACCGCATCATATACGATGTGAAAATACTCACATGTGATGTGCCAAATATCATAACTGATGAAATGAGAGGTCATATAAGATGCCTTTTTCACCTGAAACCCTGGAAGAAAAGCCCTATAACATATGCATAAGCTGTCCCAAGATCGGTCAAACCTGTGACGGTCCAAATTTCCTTGCCATGTCCGTTGAGCGTTGGTGTGAATGGTGTCACCTTCGCAGAGACCATTTGAAATGGAAGAACCAAACAATCGCGGATAAAGCAGGTGTGTCCAAAATCTCCGTCGACAGGATCATGGCAAGCGATGTAAAAGATCTGCGTATCACCACTATGCAGGCAGTCACAAAAGCCTTGGTTAACGGAGCCTGGGGTCAGTCTCCCTGTGTCCTGGTTGCTGAGACTGAGAAGGAGATCCATGTAGATAACCCTGTCATCGTAGCACAATGTCAGCACTTGCAGAACACACTCGATACCCTGACTGAAGAATATAAGAAGGATCTGGCATTCATCCGTGAGGAGGCGCAGAAAAAGATAGACTTCCTCCGGGAACAGGTCAACATCAAGGATAAGCATATCGAATTGCTGCATTCGCTGATCCAGCGGAAGGACAATTAAGAGGAAGCTATATGAAAGATTTTATAGCACTTGCAGCTATATTTGCATTGTTTGCTCTAGGCTTTTATTATGAGCGTAAAGAAAAGAAACGAAAAGAGCACGAAGATTGGATACATGATTGCAGGCACTGCCTGGTAAAAATCACACACATTTTTCGCAGAGATTGTCAGTCCATTGCAGAAAAAACCTTTGTACAATACACCACCATAATGCAGAATGGCAGCTACAAACACACGCCTGATCACATGACATATTACTTTCTTTCTAATTATCAAAAAGAAATTGATGTCCTGAAAGAAGATTATATCGAGAATGTAATTAAGAAATTAAACGAGACAATGGGGTGCACCACGATCACAAGTATTCCTAATTATCTTATCGAGGAATACTGTAAACAGTTATCAGATATTTATTATTCATTCTGTGATTTTGCCTATCTCATGCGGAGGCAGATTACAAAAGCGAACGAAAATCACATAAATATATTATCGAAAGGAAGGTGAGTTATGCTCTGTAAAAAATGCAAACAAGAAATACCCGATGAATCAAAGTTCTGTAACCTCTGCGGTGCCAAGCAGGTCCGTGAGCGGTCAGCCAAGACCCGGGGCCACGGCGATGGAACGGTATATAAAGATACCAATGGCAAGTGGATTGCGGAATATACAATAGGCTGGGATACAGCAGAAGACGGAAAATTACTCCGCAGGAAGCGCAAAAAAAGAGGCTTCGATACCAAGAAAGAAGCCATAGCTTATATCCCACAGTTGAAGCAAGATCTACCGCAGCAGGATATGAATGTGAAGTTTAAGGACCTCTATAAGAAGTGGCTGGACGGTCATACCGAAAAGGTTACACAGTCTACCATTAACTGCTATAAATCTGCCTACAAATATTTCTCCACCCTGTACTATGTGGAGATAGCCAAAATCCGCACAGAACATATGCAGAAGTGCATCGACGAGTGTCCCCATGGTAAGCGTACCAAGGAGAATATGAAGGCCCTGGGAACCTCCCTCTGGGATTATGCAATGCAGCTGGATATCGCGGATCGTAACTATGCGAAATATCTTTACATCAAAAAGGAGGAGGAAGAAGAGAAAATTTCATTCTCTAAAGAGCAGGTACAGACCATGTGGGAGAATGTTGAAAAATATCCAAAGCTCAAATATGTCCTCGTCCTCTGCTACACCGGTATGCGCATCAGCGAAATGCTTGGGGCCATGACAGAGAACTATGATCCGGAGGAAGGATACTTTATCACCGGCGTTAAGACTAAAGCCGGAAAGAAGCGCGTTATCACCATATCCCCCAAAATACGCCCATTCTTTGCAGATTTTGCACAGGGAAAACACCTGTTTACAGATCTATCCGCAAAAAAATTCAGAAGCGACATTTATTATCCAGCGCTGCAGGCTTTAGATATGGATATCCTGGATGAGAAAGGCGACCACATTTATACACCACACTGCTGCCGCCACACCTTTGCTACCCTTATGAAAAATGTCCCTGCTCCTCCAACAGATAAGCAGAAGCTGATCGGCCACGCTAAGTTTGAAATGACCGCACATTACACCCATACCGACATTGAATCGTTAAAGAAAATCACCGATAATATATAATTTTTGAGTGGCTATTGAATAAGTCGCTCAAAAATTTAAGGTTTCAATGACCACCAAATGACCACCAAATAGCCAAAAACCCTTAGAGTATCAGAACTTTCTCGTTGTATGGCATTCAAGAGGTCACCGGTTCGATCCCGGTTATCTCCACCAAAAAGTTCCGTAAACCGTTGATTTTACAGGGTTTGCGGAACTTTTCTTTTTGATTTATTTCCTAAAATTTTGAGAAATTTTCTCCTATGACCACCACAATGACCCCCAACATATTAAAGGGAGCATCCCGAAGGATGCCCCTTTTTTGTTTGTCACGCTTTCTTTTCAGCCTGAGTGCCAAAATAGAAAGACACCACCATGGATATGATAATCATAGCATTATCCGCTGTGATGTCACCTCTGAGGCTGAGAACCGCAAAGATGGCAATGACTACCATGGTAACAATGGTCTTGACCTTAATCAAGTTGGCGATGTTCTTCAGAATTTCCATATGTATTCCTCCTTTAACCTAAACCAAGATAAGATAATACAAACGCAATCAAGGCGGCAGCTACGGCCCAAACAACCTTGTCAGCAAATGACTCCCACTTTTTAGCGGGTTTTTGCTCCAATGCCTCCAGCCGTTTTCCTTGCTTCTCCTGAGCCTTTGCCATCTGTTCAACGGATTTCGCAAGGCTGGCAACGCTCGTTGTCAACTCGGCTATGTCTGCGACCTTGTTTTCCAAATCAGCAAGGCGTTTGTTTTGTCTTTTATGTTCTTCTTCCATTCGCTTTGCAAATTCATCATGAACCGCCTGCGACAAATATCCGCTATCCATCGGAATCACCGCCTTACACTTTGGTGAATGTACCGGCATCCACCCAACCATAAGGTCCAGTCTTGCCGGTCCTCACAAGGTGATACGGATGCTTGCCGTTAACCACCTTGGTGATCTTAGCCTGTCCAGCTACAGCATTGGAGCCAGTAGTGGCACTCGCACTGCTGTACTGTGTACCACCCTTGAAATTGACGATATCGCCAACCGCAGGAACCCACTCTTCCTCAGGTTCAGAATCGGAGAACAGGCTTGTCCATGTACTAGGACCGCAAACACCGTCTGCCTCCAGGTTGTGTTCGCTTTGATATTTCTTCAAAGCGTTTTCCGTGACAGCACCGAAGTCACCGTCTGCACCGTATGTACCAAGGTCATAACCGAATCCAATCAGCATGGCTTGCATAGCAGCTACCTGACCACCAGTGCTTCCTTTCTTGATTGTGTTGAGTTTCATCTCAAACACCTCCTCGTTTTTTGTCTCGCTATTGGTAGGCTTAATATTGTTCAGTTCAGCATGGATCATGTCCAGGAATCTCTGCCAGCCCATATCAAGCGTTCTGTGGGGACAATACTTCTTCTGGAAGTCCTGATGCTTCTTAACCTTATCAATGCCCCAGCCCTTTTCATTCAGCTTAGAGGCAATGAACTTTGCTGTAAGCTTTTCAGCGGCAATAAATCTATCGCCACCAGACTCGGACCAGCAGATTTCTATGCCGATACCGTTTCGGTTACCCTCACCATATCTGCCATCGCCAGCGTGCCATCCATTGCGGTTTTCAGGCAAACCCTGAACAATTTCCTTATCATCAATAGCATAGTGATAGGATGTACTGGAGCTGTTACGCACCATGTACGCAATTTCGTTTCGTGCTGTTGCATCATTGGCAGTATTGTGAACCACGATGAATTTGGCATCCATTTCATATGGACATTTAAGCTCGTACTTTGATTCAGGAACTAGATTTTGAATAATGTTCATACTATTCCCCCTTTGAGTTTTTATTCAATTCCCATTGGTAGTCAGTTCATGCCGTCAAATGGTAAGTAATATCTTCGGATTGCCGTCAAAATCATGCGAGCAAACAGGTTCTGCCCCTTTTCATTAGGATGCAAACCGTCTTTCAGCATAGTTCCAAGACCGTTCCATGCTTCCAAGTCACGGACAATGCCAGACTCATACGCACCATCAATGACAATAATTCCATAGCGATTTGCCATTTTTGATAGATATTCATGAAGACTTCCAGTGTTCACTTCGTTGTTTGCTCTTTGGATTGGCAATACGCAGAATGTCAATGCCATAGGAAACGCTTGTTTGATGGTTAAAAATGCCCACATGACCGCCTCACAGAAGTTCGTCCTGTCGAGCGCAGAAAGAGTAGAATTGACATCAACACTATACCCATCGGCACTAAGCACGATTTTCGACAAAGCACTTTCGGGTGTATCATTAGGCGCACCATCATTTGTTCCAAGTGCAAAAATCACGATATCAGGCTCGTAAGCAAAAGATGGAAATACATTGTTTGGGTTTTCCCTGTCGTTTAGTGCAACTTGAATTTGATGGGAAACATTTTGTCTTTCCATGCCCTCTTGTCTTGTTGCGTCTTTATACGATGCTCCACTCAATGCATAATTTCGAACATCTTTACAGTTCAGAATATTAGGGAGCAGATTCGCCCACATTTCAAAGGTCACAGTCTCACCGTTCGCATTCACATAGCTATTTTGGTGTTTGGTATAAGCCGTTGTGCAATAGTTTTCGTCAATGGTAAGGCGTGCGGAATCTGTGATGCTGTCACCGAAAATCAAAATGTTCAATCCTTTATTTTCAACCGCCTGTCCACGATGTGTAACCGAACAGGAATAATAGTTATAGATGTGTCCGCTGTCATAGCAGCCAATAATAAAATACTTCGCTTGAGAATAGTTTTCGTCAAGTTTAATAGTTACAGGGACTGATATTGTTCCTGTTCCCAGAACACTAATATTGCTCAAAAATCTTTTATCCGCATCATAAAATGCGATAGCACAACCAGACCCACCCATGTTTGTCTTATAAGTAACTGATTGCATATCGCTGGTAATTTCGATGTAGTCTGTTCGCATTGCGTTTTCAGACGCAATAAGTTCACCCCTGTCTGTTACAAGCTCGTTAATTGACAGAGCCACATCTTGAGTAACAGGTTCTCCATACAAATACGGATTATTAGAACCAACATTGTATAATGGGTCATTTTCAGAAACATCCACATTTCCGTTTTCGTCCGGAGTAAGGCCGTTTACAGACTTTACAAAGGTTCTCTCAATGTATGCGTTAGTGTCTGCATTCTGCACAAATGCCATGCCGGAGGTAACATCCAGGATAACCTTGACAACAATATTCTCAGCAAACAGGTGGTCAATGTTACCCACATTATTCCCGTGTGCGTCAGCAAAAACAAATACCTTTGAGGTGATGTTTCCATCTTCTCCGGGATAATGCATGATCAGCCCGGTAATAGCGGAACAATCTACAGGAGATCTAAACTTAATCTCAGCTCCATCTTGGATTGTATATCCTACATCCACTCTAATATTAGACATCGTTTATTCCTCCTCTCATTCAACAGTAGCCGTGGCAACATAATCTGCAGAAGCCAATAGATGCCACCGACTTTCGCCATCTTTTCTCCAAAGGATGTTTCCGTTTTCATCGACCTTTTTGTATACTGCAACACCTTTGTAGAGTTCAGTGGTGCGGTACTCCACATTTGTAGTTAAAGGAGGATTAACCCACCCCCATTCGCTCCACACACCATTACTGAAATATCGTTGCAAAGAGCATCCGGTATAAGCCCTGGGATACAGAGTTTGCACAACATAGGAAGTAGAGTAAGAATCTACACGGCAAAGTGCGTAATAGATAATAAACCCTGGCACTAGAGTGACTCCAGCATCGTTTAGATATTTATACCAGCCATTTGTAAGATAACCGTCCAAATCAGCAACATTCGCCGTAGTTTTGAAATCGTTATTCAATCCATACTTGGCTGGTGCAGAATAAGAGGTGATGTTTCCGCTGTGAAGCACTTTGTGTTTTGCGGTAGACCCACCTACACTCGTAAGAAGATTCAACTCTTGCAGATTAGCACGAATCTGAAGAGCAAGATAATCTCCATTTGCGGCATAGTCATTTATCTGCACACCGAAATCACTGGTGGCAGAATGATTTTTATAAACTAAACCATAACCATTATCAATCTTTTGGAGTTTAATGGTGTCATAACCTTCGTTGGTAGTGCTTCCATAAATACCAACAATTCTGGCCTTAAGGGTCTGCGCTCCGGGGAGCTTAACTTCATAAGCCATCACAGAACCTCCTTGCTGATGCTCTCATCTACACAGACATAACCAAGGGAAGCTCCCTCAACAAATCCTGTTTTGAACATAACACGGACCTGTCCCTTAACACGCATTGACGGAAACTTGAAGGTCTCCTCCTGCGTCAGAGGAAAGATCCACATTCCATCTTTGAAGATAACCTCGCCGTCTTTATATGTCTTTCTAAGATACCCAATGGTGATCTCCACATCCGTAACATCGTCCGGAGTGACCACCTTATCGGCAGCATTCTTAATCTCGATTGCCAGACCGTAAGAATCGCCCTGCATCATAGTCTCCACCTCCTAGTATCATCTACCAAGAGCATAACAAAAACGGCCCCGGGTTCTCTATCCCGGAGCCGTTCTGCTTAGTTATTTGCTATTACTGGTTTCTGATTGGCGGTCCCATTTGGTTATGGACGCCTCAGCAGCAACGCTGTTCATTTTGAGATACTTCATCAGCATGCTGATTGCCTGCTTCTTTGTGATATTGCCTTCCTTATACCACTTGCCGATCTGGCTCTTTACCTGGCTAAGGACCTCCTTCTCGGTGTATCCGTGAGAGGTAAACTCCCCAACTTCCGCGGTAATATCTCTACCATCCAGCATAGCGTCATAGATAGCCGCATATTTGGAAACACCGTCCCCGGATTCCCAGCCACGAATGGTCCAGTATGCATCATCCTCTGTGTCCACAAGCCCCTGCTCAATCAGCTGCTGGATTGCTTCTTCTTCGGTCAGGTATCCATCCAGGTATGCGTACTTGATCTGAGACTTATCGTTGAGCTCATAGGTTTTCACCTTCAAGCTTGGAGCCATGGCACCAACGATATTGTTCCATGCGGTGACAATCTCTCTGGTAGCAGAAGCCATTGGCAGGCCAGTCAAGCCGGATGCCGCCTGCAGCAGCTTATACGCGCCGCCGTACCAGGTGTAATTGGTGCTCTCGCCGGTAATCTTATCGTGAATAATATCCGATCCATTTACCAAGCTATCCCACCCCTGCAATAATACAGACTGTGGAGGATTGCCGTAGGTGTCCACGCCCCAAGTAGAGAGTATCTCTTTGGCAAGCTCATAAACATCGGAAACAACAGGAAGCTTATTAAACGGCATAAGCTCGTCCACCAGGTTGCCACCAAACGCCTCCAGCCACTTTTCGTCGAACTCCTCATAATCATCATCGTCCCGGAAAGCGTCTGCTACAGCCTGTACAGCAGTCAGAATGATAGCACCCAAGCCGTACACATAAGCCAGGCGGCCAATCATCCGTCCGTTCTTCTTCCATGCCTGCTGACGGTTCATGCCCCGCTGCATATCCATGTGATACTTATCATAGGCATCCACAAGCATACTGGCGGTGGCGGAAGGCTCGGACATGAAGGAACCGACGGCCCTTGCAAAGAAGCCCTTGTCACGCATAAATTCATTCTTGGTCAGAACACTGTCCACAACCTGCGTTTTGTAGATTACATCCTCAAAGAGCTTTGTAACCGCTTCATAGAAGCCCTCGCTATTAGGCGTAAGCTTCTGCTTGCGAATCACTTCCTCCTTGCTGGCACTCCAAATCGCAGCCCAGGTCCAAAGGTCAGCCTTTTCAGCGCCCCACATACCCACATCGGAGATCTTGTCAAGTACAGTGTCATCGTGCTTGATGATGGAGGTAAGGCCCCGGGAAATATTCACATCGTAGAAGCCCAAGGATTTCCACGCTGCAATACCACTGTACTTCTGCATTTCCTGAACATTCTTGCGGATGGCTGCCGGAGCAAGCTTCATCCCCTTAAGAATGGACCGGTAATCCAGCAGCATAGCTGCTCTGGTGATCGCCAAAGGCTGCTGCACTACCACCCGGAGATTGTAGGCAACCTGCGCCCGGTTGTAATTGTGAAGCCGTTTCAATCCCCAGGAATCGTATGCTGTGCCCTGGGCCTCGGTACCGTTAAATGCCTTGATAATGTTAATTACAAAGCTCTGTGCATAGCCCCTTCTTCCGCTTCCGGGCCTGTTTTCCTCAGGAACACCAAAGGCTCTGTCCATCTGCTCCCGGACGCTTCCCAGGATGGTCTTGCTGCCGTCCTCGTCAACAAACACCCGCTGATAGTTGAACCATTTCAGCGCATCCACCACCGGCAACGCAAAGGCATTGTACTGTGCCATACTGGCCATATGGTTGGCAAACACATCGAAGATGCTGTATACAATGATCCGGTTCTTTGCCTTCTCCTGGGTCTGCTTGGTAAAGCCCATGTTCAGCAGCGCATACAGCGCAGCCGCACCGGGTTTCTCGTCTGCATCCACAGACAGGTGCCGTCCATCGGAGTTGATGGGGAAGTAGTTTTCCTCACCAAACTGCTTTTCGCCAAATCGTGCAACCGTTACATAGTTGCCCCATTCGCCGCCCTGCTTTTCCATGAACTGCTGCAGCTGGTCCGCAACCTCCTTCTGGCGCGGTGTCAGCTCTCTAAGGATGAGATTCAATTCACCGGGAGTAAGACGCTGGCCAACATCGGAGATCTTCTGCTTGCCATGCTTGAAGGTTGCCACGCGGATACCTTCACCAAGGATGTGTCCTTGGGCCTGCTTACGCTTGTTCAGCTCATACAAGGACATGATCTGGGAAACACGCATCGTCACAGTTTTGCCAGGACCAATGCGAATGGTCTTGACCTGCTTTTCCCATGCTCTAACCTCCGCTGTGGTGTACGCCTTTTCCGCAAACGCCTGGATCTTCTTGGTGTTGAAAGCCAGTGTAGCTTGACCACGGCGCAAACCATCATAAATAGCCATGCCGCCGTCACCAAATCTTTCAAAGGCGTATGCAGGCCGCATCTGCTGCCACAGCAGGAACTGGGAAACAGCACCGGTATTATTTGCCGGCTTCAACTGGCCCAGGAAGTCAATGGAGTTCTCGCCAGCCTCATACACATGCTGGAACATGGCATTCACATGGAAGCGGTTCATCTGCATAATGTACTTCTTCAGAGTGCGGACCACCTTGCTCAACTCCTGCAGCTCCTCGGAGGTCATTTGATTGATGATGAAATCGCCGCTGTTGCTATCAACAATCCCCTGTGCGGTATCAATGAACCTGTGCAGATTCTTCATGAAATCCGGCGGCAGATCGGTGTAGTTGGAATACATCTCGTCCACTTCCGTGGTGTTATCCATCACCTTTTCCAACCTGCGAAGCTGTTCCATAAAGGCTTTGTCCGCAGAGGTGTGATTGCCGCCACCCAAAGAACGCTTGCTCATGAAGTTGATAGAGGAAAGGAAGGGAATCACGGTGTTTTTCAGTGCGTCCGGGATGTGCTTTACCACATTCTTATTATCCGGATGCAGCACCCAGTTGGTCAGCTCGTCAACATCGCCTCTGATACGGTCACGGTACTTTTTGATGGCATCGGCATTGTTCCGGCGGTCTCTCCACCGTTTCAGAATTTCCTGGCCATGCTGCCGCTCCTGCTGCTCCACAACAGTTCTTGCCTTCTGCAGCACACGCTTGAGGACGGTTTTTTCTTCCACGGAAAGCACATCAGCGCTTGCCTTCTGGATCTGACTGTCCAGAGTGTGCATACGGTTCAAGGTCTGCGCAGCCGCAGCTCTGTCCACTTTGGCACCAAACTGCTGCTCCTTATAGAGCCTGCCCTGTTCTGCTCTTTCCGTCTGCAGGGCTTCCAGTTTACTCAGACGCTGCTGGAAGATGTCTAGGGCGCTCTTTTCCGCATCAGTCAAATCGGTTGTCTTGACCTGGCTAGCAGCCAGAGCAAGCACCTCACGATCTGTCAGGGTGTCTGTGCGCTGCTGTAGCTGCTCAAAGGTAATTAAATCACCGTTTTCATCCATGATCATAGCACCGGATTCAACATCTTCCCTTAGTTCTTCCCAGCTGTTATATCCAAGGCTTTCCCAATAAGATCCGAAGGTGTCGCTTCCGGATGCTTCGACATCCACATCATCATTTCGTCCCGATACTCCGGTGTATCCAGCAGCAGCATGATCCCAACCGTCTCGTCCTCGCTGCATTTCATAACCTTGAGCCATCTGACTAAATGTTTCTCCGCCGGTGTCAGTGCCATTGATGTACTCCTTTCGTAAATCCCTCAATCTTGCTTGATTTTTGGTTGTAATACGGGCCGTTCTTTCAATGTTGCCGTTCATATACCCGGTAGCATGGAAGAAATAGACTGTACTGCCGCCGACGATGGTAATGTGCTTAGATCCACCACCGGCAATATCACTTGTCTGGTTCGCCAGGCTTCTAAGGAATAAATGCCGGTCCTCGTACTTAACTTCCCTTCTAAACTCGGGATCAAGCTCGTAACTGTTCCAGTCTTCCGGATAATCTCTTTGCTGGTACTGTACATCATCCTCAGCCATGCTGTCAAGAGCCTGTTCCTCTTTTGGATTCAGAATTTCCATGACCTCATTGTATCGGGCCCGCTTCTGGTCCAGCTCTGCCTGCTTGGCAAAAGGCTGCTTAATCAGCTGCTCCTGCTCTGCCATATCCTTCCGGGTGGATACAAGCTCTTGTTCCCACTGGGTTACAGATTCACTGATTTCCTCCACCTTTGCAATCAGGTGGTTGATCATGTAGGTGGTATTACTAGAATAGGTGTTGAAATAATAGCTCTGCTTACCGGAGATTAGACCCTTAATGCCATCATGGGCCTTAATAACACGAAGATCAAAGCCTGCAAACTTACCGATGGTGGTGTAGCCTTCCTCGTTAGCCTTGGCGGTAGCCTCAGCCATCAGCGCAACACCGGCATCCTTCTTATCGGTGAATTTCTGTTTTCCAACGGTAATGGAGAATTTGCCCTCGGAATAGGTATCCACTCTGGCCGCCGTATCGACCTTGCCATTTTCAATCATCTTTTCCAAGGTAGCTATTCTGCCCTTGTCTGCTTCCAGACGGCTGATTGCATTTGTCACAGCGCTTCTGTGTGCTCTGCGCAGGCTTTCCAACTTCTTAATGTCGGTATCCAGCTGCACCTGCTCCATAATCAGAGGACTACCGGAAGCAAGTGCCTTGACCTCAGCAGCGGAAAGTGTTACCTCGCCGGTGTCCTCGGTCTCACGGCCAACATTCTCACCGTTCATAACCTGGTTGATGAAGTTTTGCTTTCTATCCAGAATATCCCACAGTCTGGCATCGAAGCTACCCTCGGTAACATAGGTGAAGTTTTCCACCTCATCATTGATGTTACCCTGGCGGTATGCTCTACCGTTACGCTGCTCCACATCACCGGGCCTCCAGGGAGCGTCCAGATGGTGAATGGCAACAATACGCTTCTGGGCATTCATACCAACACCCATCTTACCAGTGGAGCCGATCAGAACGCGAACCTTTCCATCATTTACATCCGCGAAAAGCTTCTTTTTCTTGGCATCGGTGTCTGCCTCATGGATAAAAGCAATCTCCTTGGCCGGGATACCGCCCTTCATCAGTCGGGCCTTGATATCATCATAGAGCCTTGCACTCTCCATATCGGTTTCCAGTTCCTCGGTCTGGGTATCTGCAGCTTTGCTCTTACCCTTCGGAGTTGCCATATCGCAGAAGATCAGCTGTGTTCCCTTGATATCCTTGCTGTCCTGGTACATACGCACCACATTATCAGCACAGCGGAAGATTTTGCAGCCATCCTCATAAGGCAGGCTGGGGTCAATCATACGCTGAGTGTAGGAAATCTTTCTGCCGTCACTGGTGATTTTCAGCATGTTATCCACGCTGGGGTCAACATTTTTGATGTTGTCAGCTCTCTTTTCCAGCTCCTTCATGTAGTCCTGCTGGAACTGTCCGGGCTCACAGACCACAACATTGACCTTTCCGCCCTTCATCTTAGGGATTTTCAGACCGGGAATATCGGTCAGCACATCCGCAAAGTTACGGAACAGCAGCTGCAGTTCGCTCATGTTCTTAAACCGGGAGAAACTCTGCTTCACGCGGTAGCCTTGGCCGCTGGGCTTGATCTCCACGCCATTGACTACCTCACCAAACTGCTTTGCCCAAGCATCGAAGGTGGAGAGCCCCAGCTGATCCAGCAAATCCGGCTGCAGATACTTTTGCATGATGTACATTTCCGACATAGAGTTCATAACCGGCGTTGCGGTTGCGAACACGATACCGCGGCCACCATTCAGTTTCTGCAGGTAGCGCACCTTGGTATAAAGGTCAAATGCTCTCTTGGAGCCGTCCTTATTACCCAGTCCGGAAACATTGGTCATGCTAGTGGTGTAGAACAGGTTCTTGAAGTTGTGGGCCTCGTCCACAAAGATACTGTCCACGCCCAGCTGCTCAAATTCGATGTTGTCCTCATCCTTGGCAGTGTCGGTCAGCTTTTCGATCTTGGTCTGCAGAGATTTACGCTTCTTTTCCAGGTCCTTAACAGAGAGAGACTTACCGCCCTTTTCTGCCTTGGCTTCCTCGATGGCCAGGATGATACTGTCAATCTGCTCCTGGTAAAGCTCTCTGGCGAAATCTGCGGAAATAGGCAACTTTTCAAACTGCTCATAGGATACGATAACCGCGTCATAATCACCATTGGCAATACGGTTTGCAAAAATCTTTCGGTTGGCTGCGGTAAAGTCGCCAGCTTCTGCCACAAGCAGCTTTGCAGTCGGGAAGAAGTCTACAAACTCATTGCCCCACTGA
>JAEIGA010009174.1_pt1 | contig 14966 bp, 16 predicted proteins | sample 9270691 | NCBI WGS metagenome assembly JAEIGA01 (sample SAMN17057246, study PRJNA624740) | gut metagenome | biome: biome; isolation source: fecal sample | host: Bos grunniens | place: China: Xizang | collected 2019
AAATATATATCAAAAATTCAAAAGCTTATTAACAAAGGCGTATACAAGGCAAAGCCGCGCGGAAGGCCGCCAAAAGCGTCAGAATGGAATTACAAGACCGGGAAATATGAAAGAAGTTTTCCGGCCGCGCTTGTTAAAGCCGCCAACGAAAGACTAAGAAAGCTGGAAAAGGTCTTTGGCCTTAGTCAGTCATCAGAAATTTACCAGCTTATGAGCAAATACAAAGAAAGCTATTCCAAGACAAAAGGAAAGATTTACGACCAGCGGCCGCAATATGCGGATAAAGTCCGCTTTATCAATAAACAACAGTTTGACGAATTAAGCGCGGAAGACAAGTTATATTTTATTGAACGAATAAATATTTTCATGTCTTCGGCTACGTCGACAAAAACAGGCATAGAAACGGCCAGAAGTCAGTCATACAAAACGTTTATGAAACGTTACGGATCCAAATACCCGAATTTATCAGAAGAACAATACGCGGCTTTTTTCTCGACTTATAACTATAACATAGTCGGAGACAGCGAAACGCATTTTAGATATTCTGAATGGTCAAGGGTCTTACAAAACATAAAGCTTGATGAAGCAATGACTGACAAACAAATGGATGAAGTTATGTCTTACGTTAGAAGCAATAACTGGGTAGGACTTAGAAACGACGAAAACCTGTCAAAATACTTATTAAGAATTTAAGTTCTTTGTCCATAATTTAAGAAGGGAAAGTCAAATTATGTCAAAGACATATTATAAGGGCGGTTGCAAGTTTACAATCGCAAAAGGCGTATTCTATTGTATGACGCCTATGTTTTTGGATATAGAAACATCCAACAACCATGCGGAAAAACCGGAAGACCTTAGAACATGGATAACTTCAATACAGGTTTTATTTAATGACAGATATTATCTTTTCCGTTATCCGGAAGAACTAATCGACTTTTTAAACAGTCTTATTAAAAGGCTTTGTTTAAAGCCGGGAAAGTTTAAAAAGAAACTTATTATTTATGTTCATAATCTTAGTTATGACTTATCGTATTTATATGGTTATTTACAAGCGCTTCCAAGTTTTGGAGAAACTTATCAAGGCATAATAGAAGACAACAACAAATTTTTAACTTATGTTCGCGGCCCTTTTGAATTTCGCTGTTCGTATAGGCTTTCCGGCATGTCTTTGGAAAAATGGTCAAAGGAAATGAACATCGAACACAAAAAGCAAATTGGTTTATATGATTATGATAAAGTAATCTATCCGGATGACGAATTAACAGAAAACGAACAAAGCTATGATAAATATGACGTCCTTGCTATGAAGGAATGTCTTGAAAAACAAATGGAATATTACGGCGACGACTTAACTACTATTCCATTAACTAAGACCGGATATATCAGGCGAACATTAAGGCGGTCATGTCGAAATGACAAGTATTACAGGAAGCATTATTTTTGGGAAAACCGACTGGATCCGGAATGTTATGAGTATTGTTTAAAGTCGTTTGCTGGCGGCTATACGCATAACAATAGATATTGGCGCGACGTTTTACTTGAAACAGGCAAAACGTATGAATACAGACCCGGAAGCGGCATATATTATAAGATAGATAAAATTAAACATAGGGACTTTAAAAGTCATTACCCGACACAGCAAACATGTTCTAATATGTTTCCTATCGGAAGACCTCAACATGTTTACGACAACAGTATGCCGTATGCTTTATCTATACCGGAAATATTAGAAGACATGACAGAATTTACCTATTTTGTCAAAATGCGTATTACTTATGCGGAACTTCGAGACAGGACAATTTCAATGCCTTTTTTACAAGTTTCAAAATGTTATAACTGCGAAAATATAAAGTCTATTGCGGACAATGGAAGAATTCTAAAAATAGAAGGTTCTTTTATAACTTATATGGATAGTATAACGCTGTCTATTATTGCGGAACAATATACTATGGAATATGAGATAATAGACGCTTACAGAATGAAAAACGGCCCTTTACCACCTTGTATTATTTCGGTTATTGATAAATTGTTCAAAGGAAAATCAGATAAAAAGGCGCTTGTTCATGCCTTAGAAAAAGAACTTGGAAAAATCGACCCTAAGACAATGGAAGCGGCTTTTGATTTACAATGGATAAAAGCGGACTTAAACGGAATTTACGGCTGTTGTGTTCAACAAAGCCTTAAAAACGAATTGCAAGTTGATAACGCTTGTAAGTTTTCATATAAAAAGACATATATTACTCGGGAAGAAGTCGAACAAGGACTTGAAAGTTATTATCACGGAAAGAATAACTTTTTGGCCTATCAGCTTGGATGTGTTGTGACCAGTTTGGCCCGTGCCGAACTATACAGCTATATAAAGACAATAGGATATGAGCGCTGTTTATATGCGGACACAGACAGCATATTTTATATTTCGGATGACGAAACAGAAAAGCGCATAGAAGCATTAAACGCGGAAAAGAAGAAAACGGCCCATTTTGTAACGCTGGAAAGCGGACACAAAGAATATTATGACGAATTTACGGAAGAACCTGACTGTATAGCTTTTAAGGGTCTTCATAGTAAATGCTATGGGGTTGTTACGGCTAAAGGTCTTGAAATAACAATAGCCGGCGTACCCGCGCGCACGTTAACAGGCATGAAGGACGGAAAGCCGGTATATTATACAAGGGAAGAAGAACTGTCGAAGGGTCAAAAAGACCCTGTAAGAGCTTTGAACAATTTAACAGATAATTTTACTTTTAAAGTTAATACCGGCATGTGTGCGCTTTATATAGGCGCTAAAGGCTATAATACTTTAAGAGTTCCGGAAGTCATAAATATAAACGGACATGAAATACACACATGCGGAGGTTGTGTCATCCAGAAATTAGACAGTAAGACAATCGTTTTGGATCCGGACAAGAAGAAAAAGAAAAATCTTATCGAATATGAAGAAAACATAAACCCGGAAAGCCTGTGAAGCGTTTCCGGGTCTATGTCGTGCCGTGTTTTCCAAGGATAAGGAAGGATAAGATATATTGTACTATTATATTACTCTATATATATGCCGTTGTTCAAGTATGAATTTATTGTGGCCATGTTCGCGGGCGTTGCGCCGGGAAGATTTTTAACAGAAGCGCCCGCACATTGACAAAATCCGGACACAGACGACAAAGTTAAATAGCGGTTTACAGGATACCCATACTCATTACAATAATTTGTATAAGTTCCTAATGTATAAGCCATGTATGACTGGGCGTAAATAATCATTGCCGCGGGCGTAGAAGTCAGGAACAAAGACGAAGCGCCGGAAAACTGACCAGTCGAACTTCTGACGTTAAAGTTAGTTTTCGGTATGCCGCCGGATATACCGGAAGATTGTGAACTACTTACTACTTGTACTGCTTCGTTTTGGCTTGCTGTGCCTTCATATACCGCTTGCGCCGCTTTAGAATAAGACATAGACGCCGCTCCGCTTGCAATGCTTCCTATACCCATAGCAAGCGCGCCGCCGACAAATGAGGCGCCCGCGTCCGCAATAGCGCCGGAAAATTGATTTCCCAAACTGACAGTTCCTAAAAGGTCAACAGATATATTTCCGCTGAATGTGGTTAATGTGTCTGTCATTGCCTGATTAGCACAAAGACGCATGTTCCATGAACCGTCAGTAATTGAAAACGTTGTTCTATAATAAAGCGTATTTGTATACTTAGCACAATACATGGGTATTTCTTGAAAGCCGCCGGGGGTATAGACTTGTAAGCTTATCCAGCGCGAATTTTTCATAAAATCGTTGCCGCCTGTAAGAGTTCCCCAGTCTATCGTAAAATTGCCGTCATGCGCCCAAATGGATCCGGGCGCAACGTCGTACCATTCTGTTGTATGGGCCAATACGCCGCCTATCATCATGCCGTATTTATATGTCGCGCCGGTTGCTGTTGCTAAGTCAGACAGCTTAAAAGGTAGCCAGATAATGCGCTGGATATAGTCAGCCAAAGAGCCGCCGCCTAAAGACTGGATGACGCGGCCGAAAGCCTGTAACATTTCCAGCATACCCGCGCCTGTAAGACCGGCGCCGGGGTCAAAGCCTGTCAAGTCGCCTATACAGTCTCGCATAGCTTGTACGGACATAAGGGCCGTGTGTACGCCTGTACCGGGATATTGTGTTCCGTTAGGGTCTAACCAGTCAACAGACGCCGTTTGCGTAAAGGTCATTGCTACACATCCGTCATTTGTCGTATTAAGTCCAAACATGTTTTCGTTTGCTATTGTTTCCGTAGCGTAACGAACTTCCGGTTCTATTCTTACGTCATCAATAAGCTTTGACCAGTTGGAACTATCGCCGTATATAACCATTGCGCTTGTTGACAAAATACCGCTTTTAAATGTAGCCAGCGGGTCAATTTCGCAATGTACGAGTTGTATATCATTGGTTAAATATGTGATTTCGTTTACCCAGTAATAGCGGCCTTCAAATGACGCATAATTATAGAATGTTCCTTTTGTCAGGCCCTTTACTTCAAAAACAGGCGCTTGCATACCGCAAGGCCCTTTTAATTTACATGTCAGGGTCGTACCGCTGAATGTTTGTTTTGTTGAGTTAATGCGCTTTGACATTGTTCCGATTGTAACGTTAGGCATATTAAATAATTCCTTTCAATCTTCTTACGTGATAACGACTTCCGTGCATTAGTCTATACATAAACAAGGCCGCGCCGCCGTATATCCCTATTGGCTGGTAGCCGCCGGGATAACGATAGACTTTTACTTCGCTTGCGGTATATCCGTGTTGCGGGTCATCATTTACATTTGTAACTAAATGATTATAAGCATGACACCAAACTTCCCAATAAGCGCCCGTTCCGTTCTTTCGACTGTCGCCTTGTCCTGTGTGGCCGCGGTCTGTTGACGCTTCGACTTTTGCATTATGTACTATTTCGATATTTGCGCTATTTGCGTTTGGATCCGTATAGGCTCGTATATCTTCGACATAGAAAAAAGTGTGTCCGTGGGGGTTGTTTCCATAATGGTTCATTACAAAAATGTCGCCAGATTGCGGCTGAAAATTCCAGTCAAATGAAAGCCTTGTAAAACCCGCCGCGATTAAATAACTATCCATGTAGGCGGTTCCGACATGAGTAGCCGGATAGTTAAAGCCGTTATCATGCAAAACGCGGCCGACAAGTCCGGAACAATCAACTCCGGCGGCATAGCTTTGGGCCATGCCGCCTAAGTTGTAACCGTAACCTTCATTCCAGCAAATATTCATTGCTTGGTTAATTGCCGCGTATAAATCTCCGGCCATATTAGAACGTCCTTGTAATAACTATTTTGTCGTCATCCTGTCCGGCTGTGATAACAAAACGCTTATAGACATTGTTTGTCTTATCCCAAAGCATAAATTCAACGTCGCCGCGATTATAAGTCAAATGGGCCGTATAATCATTGTCGGGATAATCACCAATTTTAATATCATAAGCGGCTTTTCCGTTTGACAGGTCATCTTCAAAATCAGAATACTTAACGTTTGTCGTATAAGTGTCATTTCCATTTACGGAAAGACTGTCTATATCTGTGCTTCCGGAAGTCAAAATCATTTCATAGTCAGGCTTTTCTATGATTGTTTCTTCCGAAATATCGCCGCCTATTGAAACGCCGTTAAGAATTCCGAAGTTAATATATCCGGCGTCAACGGATGTAAAAGCGCGTCCTAAGTCATCAGTCGAAGAAGTAAAAACAAGCCTTGTAATACCACGGAAGTAAATAGGCGCTGTTTCGGGGTTGCCGCCGGGGTTGCTGACTTCGATTATCTTATAATAATCTGACCACACAGGCGTATAGTTTGTGTGATGTAATTCAATATAAGAATTAAGCATTAAAGTCATGTCGACTTCCGAAGGGTCGATTGAATTTCCGGCTTTGTCTGTAATAGAAACTAAGTCCAAACTGTCAGGTGTTGACGGACTGGACGGTTCTAACTTGATAATATAGTAATTATCGTCAGCGGTTGCCGCTGTTGCGGCCCTTGTCGCTTCATTTGCCTTAATTGCCAAATCAGCTACGGCCGCGCGGCTTGCATAGTCGGAAACCTGTGAAGAATAACAGTTAAGTTCAATTCTAAAGATTTCCGCTTCCGGGTTGTCGCCGTTATATGCTACAAGCTTTCGCTTTCCGTCGTTGGGGTCTACTTCTACCGCCAAGCGCTTCACATAGGAATTCTTAATAATATTTCCGTTTGTGTCTTTCCATGCGGCTGTGGAATAAGGTATAAGAATACTGTCAGATGTTCCGTCGCCGTGATTGACTGTAACATAGTTGTTATTATCGGAAACGACAAGCGCCTTTATATATTCGGCTATTGTGTTGCCGTAACTGTCTTCTGTTGCGTTTGCAACTGTCGGCGTAATAGAAACAATAACACCGCCTTGTGCATTAAGGAACTTTAAAACGCCGTTGTCGTTTACTACGTTTGCTACATAGAACTGGTTTATGATGTTTGCGGAACTGTCGCGGGTTGCGCGCTGTGCATACTGTAGAGCAACGTCCACAGTAGTTCCGTCGCCTAACGTATAACGAAGATAATTTCCGTTATTTTCGATTTTTTCAACGGCCTTGCTGGCATGTTCTACGGATCCGGTTGTTTCCGCGTATGTGGCTGTTTCGGCGTTTGTAGCATTTATAGCCAAAGTTGCGACTTCCGCGGCGCTTGCATGATTAGCGTTAGTTGCGCTGTTTGCCGTGTTTGCCGTTAAAGCTGTGTCAGCTGTTGCGGCGTGGGCCGCGTTTGTTGCGCTGTCGGCTGTGGAAGCGCTTCCGGCTGTTGTTGCGTAGTTGGCGCTTATTGCTGTTGTTGCCGCGTCGGCTGTTGTTGCTCGTGTTGCAAGCGCGGCCAAGTCGGCCTGTTGTGCGTGGGAAACATCAACACAGGAAACAACAGTTCCGTCGGCTGACTTCATAAGAAGATTATTTCCGGAAACTTCTAAATGTAAACCTTGTGTCTGGCGGCAAAGCTGGATGACATAATCTAAATTTACATCATGGAAATCAGTATAAGGATATTTACTAACTAAACCCATAATATTACTCCTTTAATCGTTTTTATCTAAGTAATGCTTAATGCTTTCCTTATATGTTACAGTAATTTCTCCGTTTGTGTCCGTCGAAATCGTATTAAGGCCTTTAATCGTCGTTATCTGTTCCGGGGTTAAAGAAACTGTAATAGGCGTTTTAAGATTATAGACTATTGTTAACGGGTTTGACGTCAAATAAGTATTATAGTCGTTAATGTCCAAAGCGCCTTGTTCTTTCCAGCGAACAATACCATTCTCAAAAAATGTATAATAACCTTCTGGACTTGTTCTGTTTAAATTTGAAGTTGTAATAAGCCTATTACACATTGTTCCGGAATTTAAAGCTAATATAGCTGGGATAGTATAAAAAGAAGTTGAACCATACCAAAAATAGCCGGTTGCGTCTTCTGATTTATTTTGTACTTGCGTGATAGAAATGTAATTTTTAGTTATAGTCAAAATTCCATTTACTACATCCAAGACGCCGCCGTAAACTGTCTGGCCCAAAGCAATAACAACATTCTGGCCGTTTACTAACAAAGTCATGTTTGAATAGCCGGAAATAGGTCTGACGTTATCTGGCGCGGGCGTTCCTGTTCCGCTTTGGGTTGCCGTAAGTCCAACATCCAGTTTAACAAGGTCTTCCGTATAGTCTGTGTCAAATGATACAGAATTCTCGCCTGTTTCTGTTTCTTCTATATCCTTGTCAGACAATAACCATTTAACCGCGTCATAAATCTTAGAACTTTCCGCGTAAATGTCGTCATTAGAAGTCCTAATGTCCGTTGTGTCTGACGCAATAGAAGTTATCTTCTGGTCTATGTCTAATGTGTTATTTGCTGTGTCTTGTGCATACGCGGCTACATTGCCTACGTTTGTAGACATAGTAAGAATGTTATTTTTTATCGCGTCGGAATTGTTCTTAATAGAAGCAACGTTTCCGGCTGTGGCCGTAAGCGTTGTGTCTATCGTAGTAAGCTTTCCGGCGGCTGTTGTGGCCTGTGTGTCGACGTCTTCCAGCGTTGTTTTCATGCTGTCCAAATTGCCGCGCATTTCTTCCGTGTCTTCTTCTATCAGGTTAAGTTTAGACAACAAAGTTATGACAGCGGGAAAATGGTCTGTAAGCATGTCAATAATCTTTTGAAGCAATATAGTTACCATGTGTTTGTCATCTCCTTAAACGTATAATGTAACAAGCATTTCTTTGGCGAAAATGTCCGCAATGTGGTCGTAGACATTTCCCCATTTTTCGCTTAAAGCGAACTGTTCCAAAGCCATAGCTTGGGTTGTTGTAACGCCTATGTTTCCGTGAATGTGTGCTTCGTGGTCGACGTCGCGCTCATTCTCGTTTGTCGACGTTGTGTCTGTTTCATCCGTTGTCTGGTCTTTGTTGGAAAAACCGCTTCCCGCGTCGTATGCCGAAACTTTGCCGGTCGTTGTGCTGTCGCTGTCAACAGTAGAACTTCCGTTATCGTCTATATCATCATGCGACTGTTCATACCTGTTATAGTTTTCTATGGGGTTTTCGGCATATTCCAAAGCAAGCGTTTTATACCAGTCCGCAAAAACGGAAGACCAGCGCGCCCAAAAATATTTGTTCATAAGATAAAAATATTCTGGATCCGGATAAAGGACACAAAACGACGCACATTTTGAAATAATAGTGGAAAGCAAAACTTCCGGGTCAAATGGTATTTCGCTGTCGTCAAAAGTCCAAAAGTCTTTAAGACTTTTCGCCGGCGTCATCCTGTTCAGTTCCGCTTCCACCGCTAATATTGTTAGTCTCGCGCGCATACTCTACTCCTATCTGTAAGCCAAACTTTTCGTTAATTGCTTCTAAGCTTTCCTTCAAAGTCTGTACCCAACAACTAATGCGGGCCTGACTTTGGGCGCTTGCAAAGTCCGCTTCTGATGTAATAATTCTTTCCTTTTTCTCAATAGCTACGGGAAGACCGATTTCCGTATAAAATGAGTTAAGGATAGTTTGAAAATCTCCTAACTGTTCAGTTAAAACGTAGTTCTTTTTCAGTTCTTGAACAAAAGTCTCAAAAGGCTCTTTTCGCGGTATTATCTCGTCGCCGCTGTTTAACGTGTCCTTATAGATTACTAATGGGTTGCCGGCCTGTAATGCGTCCATAACAGCGCCAAGCGTTGCCGCCTGTGCTTCATTGGAAGCGGTCGCTATAAAGCCAAACTTCGAGTTAATAATAGACATGTCTATACCTTTTGAAAGTTCCGCAAGCTTACGCGTATAAAAGTCGATTATGTCCAAAACGCCGCCGCGATAAAAACAGTCCGGCGTAAGTTTCAACAGTAATGCTTCTTTTCCAAGCGTAAATTCGTTTTGGTATTTCATGTGCGGGTTTGCGACATACGCCTTAGTTGGCTCGTAATAAAAGTCAAGTTCGCCGCCGGCAAAACAAGGCTGAAAGACAACATTCTTTCCTTCGTTATTATTGCCAAATTTAGCTAAGTCTTTTCTGTTAGTTTCAAAGAAAACAACATAGCCGCGTACCCACAAACAGAAATGTAAAAGGTCATCTGAAAAACCTTTTGGAAGACCAGTAAAAACAATGGAACTATCAATCTTTTGTAAAAGACTTCTAAAAAAGAACTGATATTCTAACGACTTAATTGTATGGTACGTACTCGGTATTTTCATGTTTGTTATCAAGTCCGTATAATTTGCGTCAAAAAAATCAATCATAAATACTCCTATTTTGGTTTAGGCCCGCATAAGCCAAGAAGGGATAAAACTTATGCGGGCCGGAAGATAGAACCAAAGAACTTGTCAGTCTTTACTTGTAGATAATCTGGATAACGGCGTCCTTTGCGGGTGCTGTCGTAAATGTAACAACAGCGCCGGAAACTGTATAGTCTGTCGTAACAGTCTTTGCTACGCCGTTAACTGTAACGCTTGTAACTGTTGTGGGCGTTTCGGACAAAGTAAAGTCGTCTTCTGTTCCGTCGCCTACAAAATACTCCGTTGTTTCGTCAGACATGTAATACAAAATTGACGGATGTGTGTAGTCGTTATTCTGGCTAAACAAGAAATGATAAAACTCGTTCCTGTAACCATGACGCGCGTTAATAGGCGTTGCAAGCATGCCGGTATAACGATTGTTTGTATACATTGCCCAGTCATCAAAAAGAAGGCCGACAACATAATCAATCTTTACTTCACTTGAAACAGCATTGTCCGGAAGCGCCGGCTTTACGTCGATAGAATAAGGCGACTTAATAGACTGCCAATACTGGACGCCTTCGCCGTTCTCGGGTAAAAGTCTGTCAATTCGATCCGGGTGAAAGATTTCGGCCAAAGACATTTTAACCTGTGTAAACAGTCTTGCATTATAAATGAACTTCTGGTTTTTCTTCGGTGAATGTCTAAGAATAAAATAATGGTCGCTTCCTACAATCTTCTCGCAAGCGTCGTGGAATAATGCGCTTCTTTCTTCCATGAGGTCGCTGTCGTTCTTCAAACGTGCGGCAAAGAATTCAAGGAAAGAAACACGGTGGTCATGTAAAAGCTGTGTAGTTGTGTAGCTTGTACCATACTCCTTGTTATATTCCGCTGTGAGATTTACAGCACATTCGTCGCCGATTGTTCCGTTATCGGTAAGAAGTTTATTTCCCGCAAGTCTGTCAAGTACAACAGCGCGGTTCTTTGCTTCTGTCTGGCTTTCCATGTCGTTCATAATCTCGACGCGCATACCATTAAGGAAGTCAAGAAAAGACTGTTCAGACGTAAACGCACATTTAATCTGTTCAATATATTCTGTGTGTTCAAAGTCATAAGTTGCGGCGCTGTTAAAAAATCTTTCCAGCGGAATAGAAGGGTTCTGTTCCCACATGGATCCGGCGCCGCTTTCGTCATCAAGGCCCGCGCCGACGTTTGTATAAAGCTGTGTGTTAAACATGCCGCTGGCCTGTGTATTCTTAGAATAGAATGAAATCTTCCTAACTTTCATGTCATAGGAAGAAGCGTCTTCCGTGATAAGCTTAAACTTTCCGGAATAAGGGCGCGCTTCGATAATAGTTCTTCCGACAAGAACGGAAAGCGCATTAAAAACATTCTCATAAGAAGTCTGGTTTGCTACATCAATAATCTTGTTTCCGGCGTCAATAAATGAAGATGTATCAACAACGGACTGACTGGCCTGTCCTGTAATCTGGTGGACAAGGCTGTTCATAATGGGGTAGATATCCTGTGGGATAAAGTAATTAGTAGGCATTTGTTTTAATCTCCTTTACTGTTTCGTTCAATAATGCCTTTTAGGAAGTCAAAAGCGGCTTTTTCGCCGTTGTCTTCCGGCTTGTTGTCTTCCGGCTTGTTGTCTTCCGGTTTAGGGTTTGAAGGGTTGCTATTGTCTAAATCATCAGCGCCCGCCGCATTGTCCGGCTGTGTTGTTATAGTTTCTAACAAGTCTTTAACCTCATTAGGCTTATAGCCGGCCTTTGCAAGTTCGACAATACCCATGAAAGCGTCGTAAGCTTTGGCCATGTTCAAACACTCCTTTCTTGTTTAATATTATATAACACAAAGTTTACTATTCGTAAACTTATAATAACTCGCGGGCGGCTACGCGTCCGAAATTAACCCAAGCATTACAAAAATAATCACCTGTAAAACAGTTATCGCAAAAGACGCGGCCGCGGTATAGTTCGTCGTCAAAGTCTATGCCGGTATTGTCTTTTATGTCGCGTAACATAATTGTCAAGTCGTTATAATCTGTGTATTTTAGACTTTTTTCTTTTGACAGATGAAAATAAGAAGACTTCTTTTCGATAGTACGAAGAACAAGAAATTCGCGGACATGATATTTTGGTTTAAACAGCATTGTGTCGTCATCTTTTTGTAACTCCGACCATTTTTCTATTCGTCTAAAACAGCCGATAATAACATTTACTTCTTCCTGATAGATTGTAAACAAAAGCTGTTCTTTTACTTTGCTGTTCGCAACTGTCGGAATTTCGTCTGTCTCCGGAATTTCCCATTTACCGCTTTTAATCATTGCATTAGAAGAATATTTAGAAATCTTCTTCGACGCTTCTTTATTAAATTTGCAATATTCCAAAGAAACTTTTAAAACGTCGCCTGTTTCCAGCGGTATTTCTTTTGTAATAATCTGGCCTTGTTCTACTTTGTTTATATCTATTCCAAAGCGCATGAAAAACGGCGAATATTTACTAACTGTGTTGGCCAACATAAAAACTTTTACGTCTTCGTTATCGCCGCGGATGATTGTAGACAAAGTATTATCCCAGCGGGATAGTTCGTCTTTTAATTCCTGTTCGCCTGTCATCCTGATAAATTCGTCATATAGAATAAAACCAACATTAGTATATGCTACTGACTTAGTATGCGCAGAAGACGAAACAGACAAAACATAACCTAACGTGTCCACCTTTGTTCCGTTGCCGTTTACCAAATAGAACTTATGATTTTTGTATACTATCTGGAATTCTTCGCCGAAAAGTTCGTCAATAAGATTTCTAAACGGCGTAAAAAGTTGTTCCATACGATAGGACTTTATATCTTCATCCCAGCGCCTAATATAACAAAAGCGCTTCTTTGTCTTCTTATACTGTTGCAAAAAGTATTTTAGGACGCCGTATGTTTTGCCGTTTCCGCGCTGACCTATGCACAGCATAATGTCGCTTTTGGTATTCAAAAGCGGCAATATGTTCCAATATATGCTGTTTACTCTTTTGTTCATGCTTTGGTTATATAGTCGTATGATTTGCCGTTCTCATGCGAACAGGCCCAACCGATTTTATTGTTATATGAAATTTTTAACCATTGTCCGGTTGAATTCTCGGACTTTTCGCCGGCGTAGTATACTGTCGCGCCTTTTTTCATTCGACAGATTATAGGCGCTTTTGTATTAGGATCCGCACGAAGCATAAGTTCCGTATATAACGTGGTTATTGTCATTTTGTCGCCGGTTTGAAGTTCAACCGGCTTTACTTCTTCGGAATAGTCTACGGCGTAATACTCGGCCCAATATTTATATTTAGTAAGGTCTAAATCAGAAATAACTACGCCGTAAGCGTGGCCTTTTGCTTCCTTGACTTTGCCGTTTCCAATATAAACAGCAACATGCGTTTTGGTTGTGTCGTTGCCCTTAAAAACTAAGTAATACGGCTTTAACTGGCTTTCCTTTGTAAGCTTGCCTTTATTTGTGCATTTTCCGTAAATGCCTGTCGCGCCCAAGTCATAAGACGCGTTATACTTCGGATAAACAAAAGGAGACTTTACAAGGCCCGCGCAATCATAACAGGGTTTTGGGTTTTTAATCTGGGCCGCAAAGTCTGACGCGGTATAATATTTTGGATAGGCCTTCTTACGGTCATAGTATAAATTCCAACTGGCCAACTGGCCTATTGTTCCCATCCAATAATAACCATAGGCGCTGTCTATGAATTTTTTGTAAGCGCTAAGAAGCATTTTACCCATAATCAGCGTTCCTTCTTTAATTCGTCTAAGCTGTCGCAAAGTTTTTGAATGACAAGCGTATTAGACTGGATAACGCCGGAAAGCTGGTTTATTTCTTCCTTGTGGCTGGCGTTGATTTCCTTAATGTCGTTTCTGTAATTGTCGTTAACTTTGGCAAAATACCAGCCAATTACAATACATGCACAAATAGGAAAGCCAACTGAAGCAATACCTTGTAAAATTGTGTTAATGTCCATATAATTAAACTCCTTGTTTAATATTTGTAAACTTATTTTACATCAAATAGGGCCAGCTTAACAACTGGCCCTATTGATTATTTACGCGGTTTGTGTTTGTAACATGTTCCTGTCGGAAATACCGGCTGTGAACGTCTGTAACCTATACAAAAACCGCCTACGTAATGAACACATGTGGAACATTTAGGCGCTTTCGGCTTGTGTTCCTTTTCGGCCTTGTAGGCCGCATGGTTAATTACTTCATTCATAACAACGCCTTGACCTGTTCGACTATGCTGTTCAAAGTCTCATTCGAGACAGGAAACCAAACGCGCTTATAATACTTGTCGTTTACCTTTTCCTGTGGCATGTCCAGAATATAACAAACGTCGCCCTTCTTATGGGTCTTTCCGTCAGCCTTAACAGTAACTTCTTTGAGAATGACGGAATTTATCTTAACGCCGTTAACATCCAAGTTAAGCATGACGATAGACGCGTTCTTTGTGGTCTTTGCGCTTTCGACCTTAACATTGTAGCTGACCTTTTCAGCCGTTGCTTCTGTCTTCTGTGAATTAAACATAATTTTACCTCATTTAAGTTTTTATTGTTGACGGAAAGTCAACTGTTTCCGGATCCTCGTGAACAAGACTTTTAAGCGTTGCTTCTAATTGCTTAATACGTCTGTCGCTTTGTTCCAAATTTCTAAGCAATCTTTCCATGAAAGCAAACTGACCTTCGATGACTTGCTTCTGTTTACTAATTGTCCGCTTCATTAAGCGGTAACGTTTGCGACTGATTATCATTTGTGATAACTCCTTCTTGGTTTGAAGCGCTTACGCCGCCGGCTACGCGGAACATCAATTCTAATCTGTATAAAAGACCTTTTATATCATAACGCTGTTCGCGCTGGCCGTTTAAATACAGGTCATACATAACGTTTCCATTAGCCGCTTCTGTATCCACATATTTAGTTATTTGGATAGTAGGCAAAGCGTATGAATGAAATCTGATAGTTTCTTTGTTCGACATATAATACTCCTTTCTGAAGGTCGTCTATCTTCATTTCACATTATAGACTAAGTATGTATATTGAAATATTACAATTTGATTACAAAACGAGCCTATTGGCCCGGCCCAGGACTGAACATTAGTTTGATTGGTTGGTCTGATGTGTACCAATAAACGGACAGTAAGCCAGTTGGGGAAATAGTTTTTGTTTATTTGTAGGACAGATAC
>JAEIGA010009175.1_pt1 | contig 14966 bp, 17 predicted proteins | sample 9270691 | NCBI WGS metagenome assembly JAEIGA01 (sample SAMN17057246, study PRJNA624740) | gut metagenome | biome: biome; isolation source: fecal sample | host: Bos grunniens | place: China: Xizang | collected 2019
AGCGCCGATTTACCCCCGAGGAGCGATAGGGGGTATATAGGGGGTGAAAACAAGGAGGAGGAATGATGGACAACAGCCAGAATGATGGCAGTTTTCTCCTGATCAAGAAGGAGAAGAACCGCATCAAAAGACTATTAAAAAATGCAGGAACCAGCGAACACAAAATGAAGATGCTGGAATCTGTGATCGAAAATGTTTCCTGGATGAAAGTCAAGCTGGATCAGACCAGAGACGAGATCTGGGAGGATGACATTGTAATTGAATATAACAATGGCGGCGGTCAGTCGGGAATTAAAGAAAATCCTGCATACAAAGCCTATGAGGCATTATGGAAAAACTACATGGCAGGAATGACCAAGATCCTCGAGAGTTTACCTCCTGAGGTTGCAAAAGAGGAAGAGGAAGCCGAGAAAGAACAGGCTCCTGTGACTGTTCTCGATATGATCAGAACCAAACACAAGAAGGAGGCATGATGAGAGGTAATCAAGAACCACGCATCAAGGTTGAGCCTCACAGGATCATGACAGACGGAGCGGACGCGGCGCTTCTCATGGCAACCTATGGAGTCGAACTCGATCCATGGCAGCAGATTGTCATTGATTCATGGCTGGGCCGAGATGAGAAAGGAAGTTACAATGTGACTTCGGCAGGACTGAGCCTTCCGCGGCAAAATGGAAAAAATGTTTGTTTAGAGGCTCGCGAATTTTATGGAATGGTAATCAACGGAGAAAAGGTTCTCCATACAGCGCATCAGGTGAGGACGAGTAAAAAATCGTTCAGGCGACTTGCTGCGATGTTTACCGACAAGAGACATCCAGAGATAACTGATCTCGTTAAAAATATCCGATACACCAACGGCGAGGAAGCCATTGAACTGGACAATGGAGGACAGATTGAGTTCTCAGCCAGATCAAGACAGGCTGCCAGAGGTTTCGACGGAATTTCCCTTGTTGTTTATGACGAGGCACAGGAATTGATGGAGGAACAAGTTGAGGCTATCATGGCGACACTGTCCGCCAGTGCGACAGGAACAAGACAGATCATATACGCTGGGACGCCTCCGTATCCAAATTGTCCTGGCGATGTCTTCAAAAGGCGCCGAACAGTCTCAATGGAGTCTCCTGGCGGTCATGATGCCTGGCATGAATGGGGCATTGACTCACAGCCTATCGACAAGATAGATGTCACGGACAAAAAGTTGTGGTATATGAGCAACCCGGCTTTAGGCATTCGCCTGGATGAAGATTTTACCCAGGAAGAACAGAACACCATGTCAGTTGATGGATTTGCAAGAGAGCGACTCGGATGGTGGCCACCGATGATTGAAAGGCGGTCCGATTATGCAATCCCACTTGATTTGTGGAACGCTGCGGCATCTGAGGAAGTCAAGCCAGAAGGCAAGACAGCATTCGGCGTCAAGTTTTCAGCTGATGGAACAGACGTTGTGATCTGCGGAGCAGTTGTTCCGAAGGTCGGTCCGGCAAGAATCGAGATGATTGAGAGAAGACCGACAGGATTTGGAACCCAGTGGCTCGCGGATTTTATAAATGCACGATATGACAGCGCCTCATGTGTCGTTATCGACGGAAAGAATGGCGTTGACGTGCTAATTGATAAGATCACGCCGACATGGCGGATGAAAGGAACAGTGGTGAGACCTCGTGCGACCGATATGATCGCAGCGGTCTCTCTTTTAATGGATTCATTGACCGAACAGAGTGTGACCTGGTATTCAAAGCAGGACGCGCTGAAAGAAAGCGCCACAACATCGGTCAAACGTCCAATAAGCGGCGGTTGGGGCTTCGGTGGTGAAGACTCAACACCTATCGAAGCATGTGCGCTCGCGTTATGGGGCGCTAAAAACTCGAAAAGAGATCCATCGCGCAGAATGCGCATAGGCTAAGGAGAGGAAAAATGATTCAATTCAATGTTGCACCCTCGAGCATAGAGGGATTCCCAGAGAGCGAGTGGGCAAGTTTTCAGAAGCTCCTCGAAATTTTCAATTATCATTCGGCAAATAATGACGAAAAACAGAAATATTATGAGGGCAAGGTTTCTCTCGGTGAGGTAAACCTCGGAATTGCTCTTCCAGATCGTCTCAAAAGACTGGAAATCGGATGTGCATGGGGAGCAAAGACTGTTGACGTTCTTGCAGCGCGTTCAATGTTCGATGGATTCGTTGGAGCGAACGGAAACGACGTTGCTGAGCTGGATCAGATCGCAATTGACAATGATCTGGTAACAGAATATGCAAAAAGCTGTCGAGATGAGTTGAAACTCGGTTGTACATTTGCAACTCTCTCAGCAGATCCGAAAATCAGAGTCAAAATTCGTTTTCATTCTCCAATGACCGCATCAGCGCTCTGGGATGGTGAGAAAGGTCGCATCAAATGCGGTTTTGCCATCATCGACACAGCTCCGGACAATTATGAACAGACATGGATTCCATCTCTGGTCAATTATTATACAGACGAAGCCATCTGGGTGCTGTCAAGAAGCGATTCTGCATGGTATGCAGAGAGACATCCTCACAAGATGGGACGTCCTCTCATGGAACCTATGATCTGGAACGCTACAAGTGACAAGCCTTTCGGACGCTCCAGGATAAAAGAGCCGATTCGACGCCTCATTGATGGTTATATCAGGACAATTGCAAATGCAACAATCGGACTTGAGTTCGCAACATCCCCTCAGAAGTATCTGCTGGGCGTTACTGATGACCAGTATGACGCAATAGTGAGTGACAAGTTCCGTCAGTACGTTGGAAGCATCATCACAGCTACAACAAACCCAGAGACAGGAGCAAATCCAACCTTCGGACAGCTTCAACAGGGAACAATTACACCTCATGTTGAGATGATGAGGCTTCTTGCTACTCAGTACAGTGCAGCCACTGGCCTGAGCGTAACAGACACAGGCGTTGTGAACGATGCCAACCCAACCAGCTCTGATGCTATCCTGGCACAGAGTCAGACTCTCATCGCTATGGCTGAACAGCTGAACATCGGAAACGGTGCAGCTCTGAGAAATATCGCAATGATGGCACTTGCTATCAAGAACAATGTGAGATTAGAGGATCTCACTCTCGAACAGATGGATATTGTGGCACACTTCAAGAATCCTGCAATGCCTAGCGTTGCAGTGACTACTGATGCAGCTATCAAGATAGCATCAGCAAGAGAAGGATTTGCAGAAACTGACACATTCCTCGAGATGATCGGATTCGATCAGGCTCAGATCAGAAGAATTAAGGCACAGGAAGCACAGTCTCGAGGTTTAAATATTCTCGGGGAGTTAGACGTTGAAAATATCTAAAAAAACATGGGACAAATACCGCAAGAAAATGTCACTGATCAGCGAAAAGGCTGCAAGTGAAATGAATGCCTGGATAATGGCTCAGGGCGGTTATAAAATGATCGAGTTTGAGGCGGCAATCAACTATGCTTTTAAACTCACGACGAAGTATGGTGAAGCATCCGCCTCACTCTCGGCGTTAATGTATGACGCTATGGCTGAGGCAAGCGGAGCGGCGGTTCCTGTGGCAACTGTCGCAGAAACTGCAACACTCGGGGAAGTCTCAAAGGCAATTTATGGCGCTTCTGGCTTCTCACAGAACAATGATTATATTTCTGGAGTTGTTGGCCGACTGGTAAAACAGGCAGGAGCTGACACAACTCTACAAAATGCCAGGAGAGATGGAGCGGAGTTCGCCTGGATCAGCGTGGGAGATACCTGCGCATTCTGTGAGCTGCTTTCAGCAAATGGCTGGCAACATGCTTCCAAGGAGACCATCAAGGGAAATCATGCGGAGCATATACATTCAAATTGTGACTGTCAATTCATGGTCAGGTTCAATGATGACACAACGGTCGAAGGCTATAAGCCAAACACAAAACTTTATGCTGAGACCGAAGGAAGGACCATGGAAGAAAAAGCAAACACGATCAGACGTGCGAACTATGCAAAGAACAAGGCAGAAATCAACGAACAAAAGCGCATAGCATACGCCAAAAGGACCGAAGAGCTGAACAGTTCAGCTGCTGAGGAATCTGATGTAAATTAGGACGCTCAAGGGCGTCCTTTTAATATGGCAACGCGTGCCAGCAAAACGCGGTTTACTCGAAGGAGGCAAAAATGGAAGAAAACCAGACAAATAACCAGACTGTCGACAATGGAGGACAGGAAAAGACATTCACCCAGGCAGAACTTGACAAGATAGTTCAGGAGCGCGTGGGGAGAGAGCGTGCAAAATTTGAGGGCTATGAAGATTTAAAGGCCAAAGCTCAGAAGTTCGATGAGATGGAAGAGGCTCGAAAGAGTGAGCTTCAAAAAGCTCAGGAGAGAGCGGACGCGGCTGAGGCACAACTCAAAAAGATGCAGCACGACAAAGACATTCAGGCCATGAGGACAAAGGTCGCTAGTGAGAAAGGCGTTCCGGCTGAGCTTCTGACAGGAGAGACAGAAGAAGCTTGCTCAACTCAGGCTGACAACATTTTGAATTTTGCCAAAACAAACGGTTATCCAGCTGTCAAAGACGGAGGAGAAGCCGGAAAGGTTGGCAAGAACTCCACTCGTGAACAGTTCGCGGCGTGGGCAAAAACTAATCTTTAGGAGGATTTAAAAAATGAGTACAGGTATTTCAACCAACAGAACAAACATTGACCTTCCTGTTGACGTATCACAGGAGATCATCCAGAAGACACAGGAGTCTTCAGCAGTAATGAAGCTCGCTAGACAGATAGCTCTTCCAGGACGTGGAGCTGCAATCAATGTGATCACATCAGATCCTGAAGCTGCATGGGTTGGCGAGACAGACAACAAGACAGTTTCAAATCCTGGTCTTGATACTAAGGTTATGCGTGGATATAAGCTCGCAGTCATCGTTCCATTCTCAGATGAGTTCAGACGTGACGTTCCTGCTCTTTATGATGCACTTGTTTCAAGACTTCCAGGAGCACTCGGACAGAAGTTCGACAAGACAGTATTCGGTGGAGTTGACAAGCCAGGAAGTGATTTCGATAACTTCGCAGCTATCACAGCACAGTCACTTGCATCTGATCCATATGCTGGACTTGTTGCAGCAGACACAGACATCGCAATCAATGGCGGTATTCTCAACGGTTTTGTACTTGCTCCACAGGGCAAGGGCGTTCTTCTCGGTGCAACTGATGGAGATGACAGACCTCTTTTCATCAACAATGTTGCTGAGGGAGCAATTCCAATGATTCTCGGTGCTAGAACTGAGGTTTCAAAGGGCGCATATGTTTCAGGATCACCTCAGGTTGTTGGTTTTGCTGGTGACTGGACACAGGCAATGTATGGCATCGTTGAAGGAGTAAAGATTGATTTCTCTTCTGATGCTTCACTTACTCTCGGAAATGGAACAACAATCAACCTGTTCCAGAGAAACATGTTCGCAGTTAGAGCTGAAATCGAAATCGGTTTCCGTGCTGACACAACAGTCTTCAACAAGCTCACAGCAACAGGAGTTCCAACTCTTTAATCACAAGGGAGGCTCCGGCCTCCCATAATTAAGGAGGTGAACAACTATGGCAACAAGCTATGCGACAGTTGCAGACGTACAAGCTGGACTGACTAGAATTTTATCAACTGCGGAGCAGACAGTTTGCTCACAGCTTCTTGAAGAAGCGGCGATCATAATTGACGCATACAATGTCGAAGCCAAATCCGACAATAAAAAGGTTGTGTCCTGCCGAATGGTGAGACGTGCAATCGGTGACGGAGGCGGAAGCATACCGATGGGAGCAACTCAGGCGTCTCAGAGTGGTCTAGGATATTCTGAGAGCTTCACTTTCGGGAGCGGATCAGCTGGCGAGGTTTACCTCAGCAAGCTTGAGAAGAAAATTCTCGGCGTTGGCGACAAGATCGGAGCGCGTTCTCCGCTTGAATCTATGACAGGAGGTTGCATCGAATGATTCAGGGAATGACGATCAAACTTGCGGTTAAAACACCGACAGGCGAGACAGATTCTTTCGGTGCGCCTATATATACGGAGCCATATGAGTGGGTGAGCGTGGATGACGTCCTTGTGGGCCAGCCAACAAGTGAAGACTATGCAACCACCCTTCAACTGACTGGAAAGCATATTGCATTCGTGTTGGGCATTCCGAAGGGTGACACGCATGTCTGGGTTGACACTTTTGTTGAGATCTGGGGTGAAAAATATCGAACAATCGGTATTCCACAGACAGGAATCCAGGAAAACATCCCTCTCAGATGGGGCCAAAACATCAAGGTGGAAAGATATGTCTAATGTCACGATCAAACTGAATAGTGAGGGCGTAAAAGAGCTATTGAAGAGCGCTGAGATAATGGCAGAATGCCGTTCTCATGCTGCGGAGATGGCTGCAACACTCGGCGCGGATGATTATGAGGTTTCGGAATATGTTGGAACCAACCGTGTCAACGTATCAGTGAGAGCAAAGACGGAAAAGGCACTCCAGGACAACCTGGACAACAACACCATGTTGAAGGCGGTGGGAAATGATTGAACTAATTATTTGCGAATATTTATCTTCAAAACTTGACTGCGCCGTCTTGCCAGAGAAGCCACAGAGACCGTTCGGCAAAATGGTTTTCGTTGAGCGGACAGGCGGTCGAGGCAAGTTTCTTCGAGAGACCACGGTTGCAATTCAAAGCTATGGAAAATCCTTATATGAGGCAGCAGTTCTCAATGAGGAAGTAATTGCATATATGCAGGGCCTGATCGAGCGAGATGAGGTCACAAAGGTCACTCTCAATTCAAATTATAACTATACAGACACGACAACGAAAGAATATCGCTATCAGGCGGTGTTTGACGTTATCCATTATTAAGGAGGATTTCAAAAATGAGTAATAATTCTTCAAATGTATCAGCAGGAAAGCCACTCATCACTGGCGCTGTTTTTGTTGCTCCTGTTGGAACATCTCTTCCAACATCAACAACAGCAAGCCTTGCAGCTGCTTTCAAGGAGCTGGGTTATGTTTCTGATGCTGGCGTAACAAACAGCAACTCACCTTCAAACACAGCGATCAAGGCATGGGGCGGCGACACTGTTCTCGATGTACAGACAGACAAGCCAGACACATTCAAGATGATGTTCATTGAGGCTACAAATGACGAGGTTCTCAAGCTCGTTTATGGCTCAAACAATGTTTCAGGCACACTGTCAACTGGTCTTACTATCAAGGCTAATTCAGAGGAGCAGGACGAGGTTTCAATCGTCATTGATATGGTTCTCAAGGACAACTGTGCAAAGAGAATCGTGCTTCCAAAGGCAAAGGTCACAGCTGTGGGCGATATAACCTATTCAGATTCAGCTGCAATTGGATATGACACAACATTCAGCTGTCACCCAGACGACTCAGGAAATACTCACTATGAGTATATCAAGAGACCTGCAACAACACTTTAAGGAGGATTTTAATGATTACCGGCAAATTATCCAATGGCTTCAAGGTTGAACTCGATGAAAACAAAATAAAAACATATAAATTTACAAAATTAATCGGCAAAAGTGCGTCAAAAGACGACAAAGAAAGATTATATGCAAACGCATGTATTCTTGAGTATCTGATCGGAGAAGATGGCGAACAAGCTCTCCTGGATCACATTGAGAAACAAGTGGGCCATGAACCGACAGAACAGGAAGTCACCTCTCTTGTAATAGAAATCATCAATTTGATGAAGCAGGAGGATGAGGAAACAAAAAAATCTGCATCCTCGGAAGAATCATAGAGGAGGCCGAGGATGAGCTGATCTGCGATCTGGCTGAGGTTTATCACATATTCAATTATGAAGCGCTGCCAGTCACACTGGTGGCGATTTTAGCATGTGGACTGAAACGGAACGCGAGAGTGTGGAAGAAACTCAATGACGGCTCAGACTTCGATTTGGAGCTTGCAGTTGCGTCATATGACTGTTTGCGGCTCCTGGTATGGCTCAATTCATCTGATGGCCAGGAAGGAGTCAACAGGCCGACGGCTCTCTATCAGAAGTTATTCGGAAAAGAAGATCCGAAGGACGCTAGACAATTTGCAACGCCAGAGGACTTCCACAATGAATGGGAGAAAATAAATGGCAACAATAGCTGATGCTTATATACAGATCATACCATCCGCCGAAGGAATAAGCGGACAATTGACGAGCATTATGGACAGCGAGGCAAGTTCAGCAGGAACAAGCGCCTCAGGTTCATTTGGCTCGTCTTTTTCTAGTGGACTAGGAACTGTCGCAAAGGTTGGAGCTGCATCGTTCGGAGTCTTCACGGCTGCGGTCGGAGCTGGAACAACAGCACTGGCGTCCGGCATCTCTAGCCTGGCAGATTATACGGACCACATCGACAAACAGAGTCAGAAAATGAACATGAGTTCAACTGAATACCAGGAGTGGTCAGCAGTCATGGAACACTGCGGAACCTCAATGGATTCGCTGCAATCATCCATGAAAACTCTTTCAAGCGCTGCTGAGACTGGCAACGATGCTTTTGATACGCTGGGAATCTCCATGGAAGACATTCAGTCGATGGACTCAGAAGAGTTGTTCTCTGCTACGATAACAGCTCTCCAAAATATGGACGACGAGACAGAGAGAACCTATGCAGCATCACAGCTCCTCGGAAGAGGTGCAACGGAACTCGGTGCGCTGCTGAATACTTCCGCAGAAGATACTCAGGCCATGAAGGACAGAGTTGAGGAACTGGGCGGAGTAATGAGCGAGGATGCCATCAAGGCAGGTGCAGCCTATAAAGACTCATTGCAAGACATGTCAACCGCATTCACAGGACTCAAAAACAATATGCTCTCGGAGTTCCTTCCGTCTGTGACAACAGTCATGGACGGACTGACAGAGATCTTCTCAGGAAACAGCTCCGAAGGAATAGGACTTGTTACTGAGGGCGTTAATTCATTTATTGATAATCTGACATCACTGATTCCTGAAATCAGCACAGTGGGCGGAAGCATTATGGATTCTCTGATCACAGCACTCACAGAAAACAGTGATGCCATTCTGTCGGCTGGTGCTGATGTCATCGTCCAGATAGCAACATCGATAACCTCGAACCTTCCTCAGCTGGCAACCAGTGCAGGAGAGGTCATCATGAAGCTGGCAGATTCTTTCCTGGAACTCGCACCTCAGCTTCTTGACACTGGTCTCGTTATCCTTGAAGATCTGCTGAACGGAATTGGAAACAACCTTGATACGATAATTCCAACAGTGACATCGGTCATATTATCCATAACTGAAACATTGATTTCACACATAGATGAATTGATTTCAGCAGGTCTCACGATATTTTTGGGACTGATTGACGGAATAATTGAAGCAACACCTCTCATAATTGCTGAGATTCCAGTTCTCCTGGATTCTCTGATCACAGAACTGACATCTAGTGCGACAATGATTGCGGAGGCTGGCATCACATTGTTCTCAGCTCTGACGGAAAATCTTCCAACAATAATCGATTCGATTGTTGCTGCAATTCCTAGCATAGTGGACGCGTGTGTGGATTTCTTCACAAATGGCGGCTGTGCTCAGCTGTTAGAGGCAGGTTACACCCTTTTTATTGCTCTGATCTCTAATCTTCCAGCCATTATTTCAGCAATTGTTGGAGCAATTCCTCAGATCATATCATCAATCGTTTCTGCATTTGCGAACAGATCAGGAGACATCAAGACATGCGGAAGTGATTTATTTAATAATATTGGAGATGGAATCTCGAGCGTGGCTGATTCAATTGGATCAACTATCGAATCAACCATCTCAAACTGGGTAAACGGAATCAAGAACACAGTTTCTCAGTGGAAGGATGCTGGATCTAACCTCATAACAGGATTGTGGAATGGTATTTCTGACAAGGCTTCCTGGTTGTATAGCCAGATAACTGGAATGGGTTCGACAGTAGTCAGCAAGGTTAAGGCACTGTTCGGTATTTCATCACCTTCAAAGGTATTTGCTGAGATTGGTGGTTATATGGCCGAAGGTCTCGGACTCGGATGGGATGAGGAGATGAAGGATGTTCAGAACGACATCAATTCAGATCTATCATTCAAGGGTTCGGTTGAGGTTCCAAATGTGACCGCTGCGGCGAACTCACTGAGCGGAGTCTCATTCATAATCAAGGAAACAGTCGACCTGGGCGACACACAGCTCAAGGAAATCATATCAAAATATACCATCGAACAGATTGGAAACGAAACAAGAGCCGTGAAGGTGGCTCAGGGAGGTTTCTATGGCATTTAATAAAGACATTACATTCAAGGGTACGTCATCCACGACGTACCCTCTTGTTATTACTACTCCGCCAAGCATATCACATGCGGAGATCGTCAACGAAGAGTGGCAGATTCCTGGAAGAGATGGAGTTCTTTATGGAACAGATCCATACAGAGGAAATGCTGTCATAACAGTTAATATGGCATTGGTTGCACAACCAGGCTTCACAAATAATGTTTCAAAGTATCAAATTGCATACAGACAGGTGAGATCCTGGCTTCAAGGAACAGGCAAGCTGATTCTCGGTGATTCTCCTGATTCATATTATGAGGTTTTGAAGGTGACATTTGCTTCAGATGAAAGAACTGTTTTGAGATATGGCACACTTCAAGTTCAGTTCACTGTATATCCTTTTGAGTTCCTATCAAGCGGAGACACAGGCGTCGGAGCAGGAACCCTGGCAAATCCAGGAGACATGGCATCACCACTCTATAAGATCAGCGGAACTGGGAGCGGAACTCTCACAGTTCATGGAAACACAATGACATATGAGGTCAGTGGGGATCTTTACATCGATACAAGACGCATGATCGCATATGATGCACTAGGGGCAAACAAAAACTCGAAGATAAGCGGAGACTATGAAGCAATCAAGCTGGTCTCTGGTAACAATACAGTGTCAGCATCTGTCGGTACGCTGACAGTTTATCCAAAATGGGGTTATAACTTATGATTTGTATTTATTCACAAAATAATACTGAATATACGAAAAACGGAGATGCTGTCCTCATTCCTACAAAGTGCGAACTCCAAATGACAATAAATGGAGCATGGCAGCTTACTCTCGAGCATCCATATGACGAAGAGGAGCGTTACAAGTATATAATCGAGGGAGCGGTTGTTCGTTGTGATATTAAATGCATCAGAGAACTTCCAACAGTGCAGCAGTTATTCCGTATTTATACATACACAAAGGGACTCCATGGAATAACAGCCATCGGATTCCCTGTCGCTATGGAGTCAACCTATGATGCACCGATTGACAACCTGGTCATAAGTGGCAAGACTGGCGCTCAGGCCATGGCAGCCATCCAGGCATTCACGAATAAATATACTCTGTCAACAACTGTCACAAAGACAGCAAGTGCATCTCTGGCAAACACAAACGTCAACTCAGCGATTGCAAATGTATTCCTCAGCACATGGGGCGGCGAGATACTATATTCCAATTATGATTATATGGTCAAGGACAGACTCGGAGACAATGTGGCAGCAGACCATCAGATCATATATGGCAGGAACCTCACGAGCATTTCATACAAGAAAGATGATTCAGGACTCACAACAAGAATATATCCGATCAGCCAGGACGGCATCCGCCTGAATGGAACAGGATATGTCGACAGCCCACATGCGGAAGAATATCCTGTCATTCATCATCGTTTCATGACAGCTCCATATTCTCTCATAGATACAAATGCAAGCTCAGCGAGTGCAACGGCTCAGAAGACCGCTCAGGCACTCTCAGGCATAAGCACAGCAGCTTCGACACTGTCACATGGCGTTGATATTTCAAGTTATCCGCCAGAATACATCAAGACAATCCGAAACGATATTATTTCTGCAGTTCAGACAATGGCTCTCACTGGTGTGATCAGCACGTCATATTATGAAGCAGCTGCAAAGACAATTGCGAATGCTATGGCGTGGATGAATGACCTGGCTCAGCCAGACTGGGATTGGATGGGTTCATATCAAGACGGCTGGAAGTATGGTGATGCAAATGGATATGCAGTCAATGAATATATAAAAATCGGCAAAAAGTGGTCATATTTTGGACAGGATGGAAACTGGCAGGAGCCAGCTGATTCATCGAATGAGTGGCAGTGGTACCAGCCACAAGGCTCAACTGGTCGCAAATATGGCGATTATTCGAGATATTATGCACATAATGAGTTTGTATTCATAACAGTGAGCGGAGAGCTTCAACAGTACTGGTTCGACAAACAGGGATGGCTCGACTCTGACAAGAGTGGCGCTTCCGATTATGCCTGGAATGGATCAGGAACCGCGGCAGATCCATGGTGGTTCGGTGAATCATCGACAAAATATCTCAAAAGTTGCTGGGCTTTCATTGACGGAACATATTATTTCTTTGATGAGTTCGGTTATTATGATGGTTCAACAAAACTCACAGATTATCAGTGGGACTGGGTGGACGACGGTGCAAATCCATGGTTCGGAAATCCTGACGAATCATTCGCTGCGTTTTATCTCCACGACCAGTGGTGCAAGATTGACGGCGAGTGGTATTACTTCGACTCGAATGGTTATGTTGTGGACACTAATGCATCCAGAGCGGCTGTTGTGTCATTATATACGACAGGCATGGCATCTCTGGCAACAACAGTCAGTACATGGGGAACAGAACTCTACACGCTTTTATACAGTCTCATGACAGCATTTTGTCAGAGCAAATATGATCAGGGCATCGACGTTCCTGTGATCACAATAACAGTCAACATGGCAGATCTGTCAAAAACGACAGAATATGCAGGATATGAGAACCTTGAAACGATAAAACTCGGAGATTCTGTCACATGTATAGATAATGAACATAATATATCAACAACAAACAGAGTCATCGGTCTGACATATGACTGCATAAGAGATTATAACTCCGAGGTTGTAATCGGCAGCGCAACAGCTTCCGTGGCTTCCATCGTTGGAAACGCAAACGGCCAGGCAGTGGCAGGTGGCTTCGATACATCAGCAATTGAGGCTCAGATTTCTGCTCTTCAAAGCAAAGTCGGAGAGGTAATGCTCAATGGATCAAGTGTCGTAACGTCAGGAGTCGCACAGATCGGCATTCTGGCAGGTCAGAACATCGAAATATCCAGGAGCGGCCACAATCTGACTATAAGCGCACAGGGCGGCGGCGGAACAGGTGATGTCAACCTTTATCATGGCATAAATGAACCAGCTGCAAGCATCGGACAGAACGACGACATATACGTCAAAATGAAAGCAGATCCAACAAGCAACAAAGGTTTATTTACTAATTTGGGCGGCTCGGGTCATTCCTCTATAAATTATTATCCAGACATCAGAGACTATGCACTGAATTTCTGGGGCACATTTTATGGTGCTTCAGATCCAAGCTGGTTATATTTTATTTGTTCTCATATGCCAATTGAACAAGGGAAAAAATATAGAATTTCATTTTGGCTCGAACCAGAAAACACTCCACAGTTATCAGAAACAAATGACCTGTTCGGCGTAACAGTCCAAACTACATCATCACCTCTCGATGTTTCAAGTTTTGCGTCAGAACTTGTCACTAATGGAGAATTTCAACACATAACTAATCATGGCGATTTTTATTATCAGAGCTTTTATAATGACGGAGACAGTCATCATTATACTTTTGACTTTGAACCTGTTGGAACCTCTCTGTCAAATACTGCGTATTTTGGCATATATTTTAATCGTCTTAGTGAAAACCTTCCAGTTGCGTTCCTGGGCTGGACTATTACAGAGCTGACAGAAGGAACCGAAGTCGAGGAAGTATATTATAAAATTGAAGGCTCATGGAGACCATATAACGGTAAGAATTATCTCGATTTGATAAACAAACCGAAGATCAATGGAGTGGAGCTGACAGGAAACAAGTCGACCAGCGATCTTCAAATTGATTATGATGATCTAATTGATAAACCAACGCTTGCGACGGTTGCAACTACTGGCGATTATGACGATTTAACTGATAAGCCAAGCCTTGCAACGGTTGCAACAAGTGGAAGCTACACGGATTTGACAGATAAACCAACAATCCCAGCGGCTCAGGTTAATTCCGACTGGAACGCTTCAAGTGGAGTTGCTCAGATCTTAAATAAACCAACGCTTGCGACGGTTGCAACTACTGGTGATTATGACGATTTAACTGATAAGCCAAATATACCTGATATTGTTGCAAATGGAAGCGGAACTGCTTCGACAAATCTGACAAAACTCAAAGTTAATTCAACAATATACAATGTGCAGAATCTTCCTCTGACAGTTCAGAATGGAAAATTATGCATAATCTATGATAACGGACAATAAGGAGGTTATAATCATGTCAGAAGTAACAGCGCCAATCATGACAGATGCGACTGGCCAAAGTATAGATTCAAAACTCAATTCCCTTTTGGGAAAGATGGACAACCTTGCAGCGGCGTTCCAACCGAACGCCTCTGGCATAGTTTATAGCAATACAACGTCCGGCTTGACAGGAGATGACGTCCAGGAAGCCATCGACGAAATGGCGGCGGATGTTAGTGAAATAAAAAGTAGTTTATCTCAATTGGATATTGATTTGACTATGAGTGACAATTCGACTTCGCATCTTAACAAGTTCGGTCGAGTAGTTACGATAGAATATTATAATAACACAAACACAACTAAAGCTGGAGTTACAGGACAGTTACCAAGTGGTGCATTTGATGGACGTATTAGACAGTTAAAATTTGCAAATACAAGTATATACATTAACGAACTAGGTGCGTTTGCTATTGATGCAAATGGGTGGGCTAGACTTACCGCCACTTTTGTTCTTAATAGTTAATGAGATAAAAAAGCATTTATCTCACTTAGAATACACCAAAACAACAACATAGGAGAAAAACCTCATTCGGTTTTGCGAGACGGTATTGCTCGATATTAGTCTCGATTTTCAACAGATGCCCAGTCGGAAGTGACAGGGGTC
>JAEIGA010009176.1_pt1 | contig 14966 bp, 17 predicted proteins | sample 9270691 | NCBI WGS metagenome assembly JAEIGA01 (sample SAMN17057246, study PRJNA624740) | gut metagenome | biome: biome; isolation source: fecal sample | host: Bos grunniens | place: China: Xizang | collected 2019
CGGGAAAAGAATAAATACTAATAATAACTTTTTCATTTTAGATTCTATAAATAAGGATTATTTTGTTTCTCGTATCCAATTTGAGTTACAGAGCCATGCCCTGAATAAACAATGGTTTCATCTGGCAATGAAAACAACTTTTTAGTGATTCCTTCTATCAATTGAGTATAATTTCCACCCTGCAAATCTGTTCGTCCAATACTTTCTTTAAAAAGAACATCGCCTACAAATATTGCATTTGATTTTTGTGAATAAAAACACAAACTTCCTAACGAATGCCCTGGTATATGCAAAATAATCAACTCTTCATCTCCAATAATCAAAACATCATCTTCAGTCAAATATCCACCTAATGCTTGTACTCCATCTACAGCATTCAAACCAAAAAAAGACAATTGTTGGTCAAAATTTTCAAGTAATATTTCGTCTGCTTGGTGAGCGAAAGGCAAAACTCCATATTTGCTTGTAATAAAAACATTACCAAATACATGATCCAAGTGTAGATGAGTATTTAATAAATATTTCACCTTTAATGAATTTTGCTCGATAAAATCAGTCAAACTCTGCTTTTCTTGCATAGTATAACAACCACAATCAATAATTGCAGTTTCTTTCGAGAACTCATCGTACAATACATATGTGTTTTCGCAAAAAGGATTACATATAAAGCTTTTTATTTTCATAATTAAAAGGGCAAATAAATTACTTTTTTTGTTTCGAAAAATTCTCCTTCAAAAAAATCACTTAAGTTAACAACTTCAACCTTATTCTTAAATGGTTTTAATTCCTCGTCAAGCATTCCTCCTTTTAAACAAACAATTCCATTAGGCAAAGCATTTTTTTGCTCCTTTTTTATATTTTTACGACACAACCGTTCCAAATTTGGTAAAGGCATTACTGCTCTACTTACAACAAAATCATATTTTTCTTTAATATCTTCGATGCGAGAATGAGAGAACACACAATTTTGTAATCCTATTTCAGTTGCTATTTCAGTTGCAACTTTTATTTTTTTACCTATCGAATCAACTAAATGAAATTTTACTTGCGGGAATAATATTGCCAATGGGATTGCAGGAAAACCTCCACCTGTACCAACATCAATAATCGTAGTTTGAGATTTAAAATTTATAAATTTTGCAATACCTAACGAATGTAAAACATGGTGCTCATACAAATGTTCAATGTCTTTTCGAGAAATAACATTAATCTTTGAATTCCAATCTATATACAAATCATACAACGCACCAAATTGTGCTTTTTGTTGCTCAGTTATATCTGGGAAATATTTTAATATTATATCCATTAAACAATCAATTTTTTCAATAACGTTATAAATTCTTCATTCGAAAGTTTTGGTGTTTTTTCTTGAAAATTAGCAAACTCCTCAAAATAATCGCTATAAATATCTTCCATTAAATCGGCATCAATGCCACATTCTTTTACAACACGCTCTGTTGCTAAACGCCTATAATACTGAACTGAAGACAATTTTGCAGACCATCCATCAGGACGGTAAAGATCCAATTGATGTTCATTTTTCATTATCAAATAAAACAATTCGTAAAAAACACCTAAACTGCCAAATAAATGTATTAACGCCTGCTTTGTTTTTACATCAAGTTGCTCTATACGTTGTTGTGCTATTGTCATCTGTTTTTGTTTTATAAAGCCAATAACTCCTTTGCATTATCGAGTGCTGCTTGCGTGGGATTTTTACCACTCAACAATTCTGCTATTTCTTGAATTCGCTCATCTTCTTTTAAACGAACAATATGCGTATGTGTCGCTAACTCCGAATCCGTTTTATATACCTTATAATGAGCGTTACCTTTAGCTGCAATTTGCGGCAAATGAGTTATAGATATTACCTGCATTGTTTTTGACATCACACGCATTATCTCACCCATTCTATGAGCAATTTCACCCGAAACTCCAGTATCAATTTCATCAAATATTATTGTTGGGAGAAAAGATTTTGTTACAATCAACGATTTTAAACTTAACATCACCCTCGACATTTCTCCACCAGATGCAATTGTCGCTAATTTTTTAGGAACACCATTTTTATTTGCAGAAAACAAAAACTCTACATCATCTTTTCCCGTTAAAGAAAAATCGCTTTTTGAAATTAACGAAATAACAAAATGTGCATTCGGCATCCCTAACAATTGAAAATTGCTATCCATCGTTTGCTCTATCTCTACACAAACTGATTTTCGCATCTCCGTCAATTTAGAAGCTAACGAAATCAACTCGTTTTCTAGTTGTTGCAAGTTTTTTTCTAATTTTTTTATATTTTCGTCGTACGAATCAATATTTTGCAATCGTGTTTCAAATGCAGTTTGCAAATTCAACAACTCTTCGATTGTAGCCACTCGATGTTTTTGCTCCAACGAGTAAATCAAATTCAAACGTTCTTCAATTTCCAACTTTCTATTAGGGTCAAAATCTATAGAATTCAACGAATGATTTATCTCGTTTTCAACATCTTGCAACTCTATCCTACAACTTTCCAAACGATCTTGCAATGCTTCTGCCGTTGGCAAATATGAAGTAATTTTTTTAAGATTAAAATTTACATTTTTCAATAAAGGAAGAACACCTTGCTCATCATCCAATGTATCAACAGCAAAAGAAAGTACACGTTTAATATCTTCAGAATGATTTAATATATCCAACTCTTGCTCCCAATCTTCTTGTTCACCAACTTGCAAATTCAATTCAGCTAATTGAGTGTATTGATATTGTATATAATCTCGTTCTTCTTGCTCTTTTAGGGATGCATTTCGGATATCATTTAATTGTTTTTGCACCGAACGATATTCTAAATATTTCTTTTGATATTCGGCTTTGATATTACTTGTTTTAGCAACTGAATCCAAAACATTCAAATGAAAATCATCATTCGAAAGCAACAAATTAGCATGTTGAGAATGAACATCTATCAATTTAGATGTTACCTCCTTTAAAAGAGATAAATTAACTGGAGTATCATTTACAAATGCTCTTGATTTTCCAGAATCAAGCACCTCACGACGCACTATTAAATCCGTAAAAAAATCTAAATCATTAGCATTAAAGAAATCTTCTAAACCATAACCTTTAACATCAAAAGTAGCTTCTACAACACATTTACTCTTGCCATCTTGAATTGCTTTTGCATCAGCACGCTGCCCCAAAATCAACGATAAAGCTCCCATAATGATTGATTTTCCAGCACCTGTTTCTCCTGTAAGAATAGAAAAACCTTCTAAAAAATCAATATTTAGATGTTCTATCAATGCATAATTTTGTATTTCTAGATTTCTTAACATTTAAATTACTGTTTTATTGCTTCATAACGCGACGTCAATGTTGGATTAACATCTGTCATTATCTCATAAACATCATTTTTTTCTTTTGTAGTGCCTTTCTTTGAAAACAAATTTATAATTTCTTCATTTTTAGAATCTAAAAAAGTTTGAATAGCAACAGCAGAAGGCTGCATTCGGTTTATCTCACGCAAAATGGGTAACCCTTCAGCTATTTTTGCCCTCGCATTTGACACATTCGAAACCATTTCGTCTAAACCTTGACGATGATATGTATAAAAAAACTCACGATATTTTCTAAAACGCTCATCCATCAAATTATTAATTAATGCATATCGATTTCTATTACTTTCGAACGCTTTCCAACCTAAAGTCTCACTCTGATCAGATTTGCTTTGCATTAAGTTTACTATATTTTCCGCTTGCCTAAAACATTCTGTTCCTCCTAACTTCGAATACGAATCTAAATCTAAACCTATTATTATATAAGCATAATAAGCCAAAACTGCAGTTAAATTAGATTCATATGTAGTAGTATTTATTTCAATCGGGTCAAATTCAACATATGTAAAATTAAAATGTTCATCTTTAAAATTAAATGTTGAAGTATTATATGATGAATTATATACAGGTCGACGAGCTTGAACTTGTAATTCTGTGCTAAAAACATTGTCAGCATAAGATTGTATTGTTATCATAAAATTACAATCTATACGCTCTGCTACAGAATATACACCCGAAGTCCAATGGCGATTATTCATAAAGTCATTCAATTCTTTTTGAAGCGTTTCAAATACTTGCTTATTTGCAATTTGTATCTGCGAAGAATTTATTTGTAAATTACAATTTAGTTCTTGAGCCGAAAAACATCCACAAAAAAACAATAACAATATGAATAAAAAATTTCTTTTCATTTTAGAAATTTAACTATTTCATCAACAATATCACGAGCTATTTCTTTTTTTGTTTTAAAAGGGAACTCACTTTGAGTACCATCTTTTCTCACAATCCAAATCTTATTCGTATCAAATCCAAAACAAGTTTGTGCATTTTGCATAGAATTAAGTACCACAAAGTCAAGATTTTTATTTTTTAGTTTAAGTTGAGCATTTAACAACTCATTATCTGTTTCCAATGCAAAACCAACCAAAAATTGAGATGCTTTTTTCTCTCGTCCCAACGTAGCCGCAATATCTTTAGTTGGTGAGAGTTGAAGTGAGAGTTCATCTTCCCCTCTTTTTATCTTTTCGTTTGCTTGAGTTGCAGGTTTAAAATCGGCTACTGCCGCCGACAAAATGGCTCCATCTGCATTTGAAAATGCTTTGATTGTTGCTTTATACATTTCCTCAGCAGATTCCACATCAATACGTTTTATCAACGGGTTCGATGTTTTAAGAGCAACTGGTCCTGCCACAAGAGTTACATTAGCTCCTAATTCTGCACAGCGTTCTGCTATTGCGAAACCCATTTTACCACTTGAATAATTACCAACAAAACGTACCGGATCTATTTTTTCATAAGTTGGGCCTGCAGTAATCAAAATATGCTTTCCTCCTAATAGTTTTTTTTCAGAAAAGAAACACTCAACAAAATCAACAATCTTATCAGGCTCTTCCATACGCCCCTTTCCCTCTAAACCACTTGCTAAAAAACCAGAAGTAGGCTCAATTAATTGACAGCCAAGTTGCTGTAAAGTAGTTAAATTTTTCTGCGTTAAGGGGTGTTGATACATATCCAAATCCATTGCAGGAGCAACAAACACAGGGCATTTTGCCGACAAATAAGTGGTTAGCAATAGATTATCAGCAATACCATTAGCCATCTTTCCTATTGTATTAGCCGTAGCAGGGGCAATCAGAAATGCATCGGCCCACAAACCCAAACTCACATGGCTATTCCATGCTCCATTCGTTGGATCAAAAAAATCTACCATCACTGGATTTTTTGACAATGTTGCCATTGTCAACGGAGTAATAAACTGTTTAGCCGTTTCTGTCATTAGCACCTTCACCTCTGCTCCACGTTTTACAAATTCACGCACAATTATTGCAGATTTATAAGCAGCAATACCTCCAGTTATTCCTAATATTATTTTCTTCCCTTTTAACATAAAAAAACAAAAAGATAAAAGTTAAAGTCCAAAGAACTTCAAACCTTTACCTTTATTAAAATTTCACAAAAAGAGTCTTACTCAGCTATTTCTGTTGGGTTACGATAATAAATTTTATTATCATCAAACTCCTGTATTGCCATTAAGGTAGGTTTTGGAAGTTTCTCATAGTACTTTGAAATTGCTATTTGCTCTCTATTTTCAAAAACTTCCTCCAAATTGTCTGAAGAAGAACTATATTCTTGTAATTTTTTTTCTAATTCGCCTTTAATTTCTGCAGAAATTTGGTTTGCACGTTTTCCAAGAATATTTACTAATTCATACACATTACCAAGCTCTTCACTCATTTGATTCATATCACGAGTAATAACAGAATCTGGTGCTTTTGTCTTTTTTAAATCCATTTGTTTATTCTTTTAAATAATTATTAGCTTCTTTCAAATATTTTTTTGCTTGTTTTATATTTTTCCCTTCGGGGAATTCATTTTCATAATTATAATACTCATCTATTACCTCACGATATCGTTCTTGTTTTTTTTCTTCAACACTATGTGTTGCTTCTTTATATTTCGAAGACAATATCAAAAAAAACAATTCTTCGCGATATTTTGTTTCAGGATAATCTCTCAAAGCATTCTCTGCAACTATAATTGCCGAACGATAATTATTACCAATGTATATTCCTAAATTATAATAAGTTTTTGCGTTTAAATAAGCCTTATAAGCTAACTTTTCTTTTAATTCCTCTATATAGCCATACGCATCTGTTACCTTATCAGAATTAGGGAACGCTGCCACAAAATCTTCAAATGCCGCAATAGCTTCATTTGTATACGACTGGTCTAAACGTGCATCTGGCGACAGCAAATAATTACAATACCCTTTCATATAAGTACATTCGCGTATATAATCGCCTTGTGGGAAATTTTTTACATAAATTTTATAATGTTCTATTGCAGAATAATAATCTTTTTGACCCATATAAGATTCCGCCAACATGTATAAAACTTCTTGTGCCTTGCGCGTCCCACGATAATATGTAGACAAATCGTCGAACAAACTTGCAGCCTTTGTATACTTCCCATCTTGAAAATAGTTTATCGCAGCATTATACTTCAATTCAGGATCTTGACTTTTTTGTATTTTACGATAACTACCGCACGATACAACCAAAATACCCACAATAACAATAAGAAATACGCGTTTTACCATTTTCATTTTTAAGTTTGCAAATATACGCAATTTACACAAACAAAAAAAAGATATTTCTATCCTTTTTATTTAACAAAAAAAACAGCCGATAAATATTTACCGGCTGAATTCTTAACAATTTCATTCAATCTTAAAGTAGAGCTATTGCTTGTTGAAATTTAGCTCCATTGTACTTTTGAGTATTTTTTCGGGCATTGATAACGTCTATCAACCACCAAATACCAAAAGTGAGCCAACCAAGCAATAATTTTACAATACCACTGCCTACTTTTCCTAACAAAAAACGGTCAACACCAAAATTTCCTAAAAAGAGTGAGACAATTAACATCGTTGTTGGACTTTTCAAGTTGTTTATCGAAAAAATTAAAGTATCATAATTTTTATCATCAATTTTTTCTAACTTATCTTTTATCAATCCAAAGCTTACCACATCTACTTTATCGCTAAGAAGCGACATTATGTTATTTATTTTTATTGAATCCATAAATATTATTTTTTTAATTAATCCATTGAATCTAATAAATCTAAAGCTTGTTTTGAAAGTTCCATCGATTTTTCAGCAGCTTTCATTGCATCCTCGTAATCTGCATCGTCGTCTGCTAAACTTTCCAATTCTTTAGCTGTTTCTAAAAGATCATCAGTTGCATCCATTACTTTGTTGTAAGTATCAATTGCATCATCAATATCTTCATCTACATCTTCTTCCTCTACGTCATCAATATCAGAACTTTCAGACTCAATAACAATAGTTGATTCTGTAGATTCTTGAGTATCTTCTTTTTCCGAATTATTTCCACATGCATATACTGCCATAGCTACTACGACAAGTATGCTAATCATCTTTAATTTTCTCATAGTTATTTTTTATTAAATGATACCATAAATTATTGAGCATAACCAAATGATGTTCCAAATAGCACACCAGATATTCGCTCTAGACTTAAATAAAGGAATAAAGCACATAATAGTTATCGCCACAATAGCAACAATCAAAAATATCATTGCACCTATGACACTTTCAAAGATTCCTGCAAAATCCATTCTTTGAAAAGCATCCATAATTCCACCAAAACCAATCACGAGGTATAGTATAACAACAACAATTTCCAATACTGGAATCAACCAGTGTAATCTGCCTTTTGCAGGCTTATTTTCTAAATTACTCATAATTAAAACTATTTTAAAATTAATAAACCGATGTCATTTTATTTAATATTTTTGTATATCTACTTAACTGAGCCGACGTCAAATCTGACTCTGCATTGCTTAATTTATTAGAAAGGCTTTCTGCTTTTGACAAAACTTCGGGATATTCAGATATAGCAGACATATCGCCATCCATGGCTTTCTTATACAACTTAACATAACTATCTACAAAATCCTCAAAGTCATCTAATACTGAATCCCAATCTCCTGAACCACTAGAAGAAGATTGTTTCTCTACGGGATCTTCTACTTGATTATCTTTGTCAAACAAGAATGAAACGGAAGATGGACCTTTCTTGTAAGATCTAGAGAATTTCAAATTCGACTTAGGAGCTGTAAAATGATCAATATCTTTAATTGTTATTTTTTCAGGATTACTTCCATTTAGCGAAAATGCTCCATTTGATAATTTCCAATTCATAGTTTGACTAATAAAGCCAGCACTAAAAACAAGCTTACCATTATTCTTTATAGTGTAATTAGCCCCCCAATCACTTTCATACCAACTTCCGCAAATTTTGCCACGATCCGTTGGTCTTTCGAAAGATACTGATTCATTTGTTTTTATGTCTTTCATGATAAAACGATCTGTACCATAATAACCAAAATCAACAACAACTACGTTTTTTTCATCATCATTAAAGAAGATAGTATCTGTAGATAGAGAGTAATCTATTGCATTTTTGCTACCTACAATATTGAACTTTCCTTCTTTAAAAGAGTAAATATACCATCCACTCTTAATACACGGTTTATACCATTCTCCGTTAGTCAATGCATTTTCAATAAATTTTGCAAACGCCTCTTGATAAGCATCATTCATAGCTTGTGTTTCTTTTTGAAAAACATCATGAAACAATTTACTTTTTTCTGCATCAGAAGAGTACTTTTCTTCACATTCTGAAAACTCTAATTGGATTGCAGAATTAGCTTTAGATTTAGTTTGAACAAAACCTTTCTGAGTTGTACACTCACTATACCCTTTCAATATATCATTATATTGAGTAGCAAGCTCCTTCGCTTTTTCATCTGGACTAGTGCATGAAAATAATAACACTCCAACAGATGCACTAGCAATTAAAAATCTTATTTTTTTCATCTTTTTTTAATTTAAATTCATTATTCCTACTCTTTCTTAGTTTTTCGGATTCCACTAGAAAAATTTGCGCATCATTTTCAGTTGCAAATAAAATAACAATTTTTAACAGAAAAAAAGTCCTTGTTGGTCCTTTTTTACATAGCAACAACAAACATTATCATTATCAATCAATTAACACTCATTAGGCATAACATATATGATAATCACTATCTTTTAAAAATCATTTTTCAAGAAAAAATAAAAGAGAGTTTTTTATTTTGTACTTTTGCAGATAACAAACTAAAAAAGAATATAAAAATGAATACATTTGATGTTTATCCTTTATTTGATATAGAAATCACCAAAGGAAATCTTTGTAACACTTACGACAAACAAGGAAACGAATATTTGGATTTGTATGGCGGACATGCAGTAATTTCTATTGGTCATTCGCATCCATACTTTGTAGAAAAAATGCAAAAGCAACTTAAAGAGTTGATTTTCTACTCCAATTCCGTAATCAATCCGCTACAAACAGAACTTGCAAAAAAACTTGGAGATATTAGTGGCTACGATGATTATTCCTTATTTTTAGTTAATTCTGGAGCAGAAGCTAACGAAAATGCTTTAAAACTGGCATCTTTTTACAACAATAGAAGTAAAGTAATCTCTTTTTGTAAAGCTTTTCATGGTCGTACCTCAGCAGCTGTTCGCGTAACAGACAACCCAAACATCATAGCTCCTATAAATAGTGCTATGGAAGTGGAATATATAAAACTAAACGACTTTGAAGCTGTAAGTTTAGCCCTCAACAAAAACGACGTAGCTGCAGTTATAATAGAAGGCATTCAAGGCGTTGGAGGTGTTCAAATTCCAAGTGCTGACTTCCTCAAACACCTTCGAAACGAGTGTACTAAAACCAACACCGTACTAATACTTGACGAAATACAATCGGGATATGGAAGAAGCGGGAAATTTTTTGCTCACCAATACACCAACGTTCGTCCCGACATTATCACCACAGCAAAAGGTATGGGTAATGGCTTCCCTGTCGGTGGAGTACTTATTAGTCCAATGTTTAAACCTGTTTATGGAATGTTAGGAACAACATTTGGAGGTAACCACTTTGCATGTACAGCTGCTATAGCTGTTCTTGATGTAATAAAAAACGAAAATCTAATAGAGAATGTAGCAAACGTTGGAAAGTATTTAACAAATGAATTAAAATCCATTCCAGAGATAAAAGAAGTTCGTGGCAAAGGGCTAATGATTGGTTTAGAGTTTGATTATGCAGTAAAAGATTTACGAAAAAAATTACTCTTCGAACAGAAAGTATTCACAGGTGCAAGCGGAACAAACATCATAAGATTATTACCTCCACTTTGTTTATCGAAACAACAAGCAGACTTGTTTTTAGAGAAATTAAAAATGTGTCTATAATCGTAAATTTTATTTTTGTTTCAATGCAAATTAAACCATAAAGCTAAAATTTAATCATAAAGACAAATAAACATTTAAAATTTTGCCTTATGAAAACAAGACATTTTTTTGCATTTTTAGCAAGTATTATTCTACTTTCTACTCAAACAATTAAAGCTGATGAAATTACTATCGAAGCAAAAAATACAGACATCAGCGAAAATTTAGAGTTAACAGCAGTTGCAAATCTTTTTGGTCAAGTAAAAAATTTAGAAGATTTTGAGATGCAACTCAACGACTCTGAAAACAAGTTCTCAAATCTTGACTTGAACAACGATGGCGAAGTAGACTATTTACGTATTGTTGAAGAAGTAAAAAATGATTTGCATATCATTATCATTCAAGCAGTTTTAGCTCCTGATATTTATCAAGATGTAGCAACAATTCTTGTAGAAAAAGAGAAAAAAACTAGGAAAACTTCTGTACAAGTTATTGGCGACCCTTATATTTATGGTAACAATTATATTATAGAACCTGTATTTATTTACACTCCTATAATTTACGATTACTTTTGGGCTACATACTACCATCCTTGGCACTCTCCTTACTATTGGGGATATTTTCCACCTTACTATCATCATCACCATTGCATTTATGCTCATTTGTATCGTAGACATATTTATGCCTACAATAGACATCATCATTGTAGCTATAGATATGCACACGCACCAAAACCAGCATATAAAAATGTTACACCTGCAAACTCGCGTCGCGACTATGCTTCGGCAAATCCAAGCCAATCATTTTCGTCACGACACTCAAACTCGCAAATACAAAACAAACGAAGTTTGCAAATAGCGAATAGAAATCAAAGTGCAAGAACTACACGACCTGCTGTAAGTAGTAGTAGAAGTAACTCATCAAGTACTGTACGAAATGGCAATAGTAGTGTTAGAAATTCTGCACAAACAAACAACAATCGTTCCGTTACTATTCAACGAAACACAAGTACTCAAAACCGTAATAGTGTATCTTCTAACAGAAACTCTATACCACAAACAAGCCGTTCTTCTTCATCGTCTAGCACAAATAGAAGTTCGTACACAAGAGGGTCTTCTACACAAAGAAGTTCAACATCTAGTAGTTACAATTCAAATAGGTCCTCATCATCTTCTCCAAGCAGAAGTAGTGGTTCCATTTCGAGAGGGAGCTCTAGCAGTAGTCGCAGTAGCAGTTCAAGACGCTAAACAAAATAAAAGCAGAAACTTAAGTTTCTGCTTTTTTATTATTTCCAGTCAAACGTATACGCTATACCAAGTATATGCTTATAACTACGTTTATACGTCAAATCTACACAATCTATATTGTTTGCAACATAATCAATACTGATGTCACGTGCATTATCAATATCAAAACGATAATAAATATTTAGAACATGATAATCTACCATTTCCCATTTTAAACCTACCTCCGTTCTGTATCTAGTTATATAATTCCCTTTTGCAAATTTAGGTGCATTTAAGGTATTAAAAATTTCGAATGCCAAACGAGGTTTCAAAGGCTTATTTCGAATAGAATATTCAACCATAATTCTAGAACGCAAATCTATTGTAGGATTTGCCACCTTTAAAGGATTAACCTCTCCCATTCTCACAAAAAGTTCAGGGCGTTCACGCAACGAAAAATTCCACTGATTGACTGAATACGATGCCACCAAATCCAAATTTATGCGATGACGATGATTAAATTCTTTATTACCATTATTAATTAACATGTAGGTATAACCTATTCCTGTTTTAAAATAGTTATTAACCTTATAATCAAATGACAATATTGAATACAATCTATCAAACTTTGATGAATTTGTTTTAAAACGTGCCTCCTCTGAAAAAGTTAACGAAAAGCCCTTGTAGATTTTTCGTTTTATATCAAAACCAATTCTTGTGGTAAAATCAGAATTTGTTTCAGCACGATGTTCATTTATTTCGTACGCAAACGAAGGTACAAAAGATGACAAAAAAGCTAATAAAATAATTTTTTTTCTTATCGATTTCATTTTGCAAAAATACAAAAATTATACATCAAAAGAAACCGCATCGTATTCAAAGATTTAGTATGTTTGCATACATACTATGAACTATTCATTAAAAATAAAAGAACTAGCTAAAGTTTGTGGTTTCGATGCTTGTGGCATTACATCTGCCGAATGCTTACCAAAAGACTCACTCCATCTCCAACAATGGCTAAACAATGGATTCAATGGAGAAATGGCTTATATGGAAAATCATAAAGAAAAACGAGCCAATCCTCAACTTTTAATTCCAAAAGCTAAATCGATAGTAGTTGTATTGCTTAATTATTACTCAAAACTACAGCAACAACCCAACGTTCCACAAATTGCAAAATATGCTTGGGGAAAAGATTATCATTTTATTGTTAAAGAAAAACTTAAGGACTTACTTTCTCTTATTCAAAGCGAAGTAAAGCCTTGCAATGGAACTGCTTTTTGCGATTCAGCTCCACTTTTTGAACGTCGCCTAGCCGAGAGAGCTGGGTTAGGTTGGATAGGAAAAAGCACAATGCTCATAAATCCAAATTTAGGGTCTTATTGCTTCATTGGAGAACTTCTTTTGGATATTGAACTTGAATATGACCAACCTATAGAAAGCAAATGCAGCAACTGCGAAGCCTGCCTAAACGCTTGCCCCACCAAAGCACTTCTCAAACCTTTTTCGCTAAACGCTTCTAAATGCTTATCTTACCAAACAATTGAATTAAAGTCTGATATAGAAAAAGATATTTTGCCTTATTCGGGATTAAAACTTTTTGGTTGCGACAATTGCATAGAGGTTTGTCCTTGGAACAAAAAGGCAATACAAAACAACACCACCCAACTACAACCAACTATAGATTTTCTATCAATGACAAAAAAAGATTGGGAAAATTTTTCAAGAAGTGACTTCAAACGTCTATTCAAAAACTCGCCATTACAAAGAGCAGGTTATAAAAAATTACGCAATAGACTCAACCAAATGGGATTCATCTCAAATCGGTAAACATGCGTAAAAATTTCAATTCTTTCAACACTTTATGAGGGAAAACATCAAACGAATAATTTTCTATTTTTACAATTTCATCGTTGCTCCACCATTGCTCCGAAACGACATCTTTTTCTAACGTTGTCATAAAATTTTCAGTTTCAATACAAAACACATACACCATTTGCTTGGTTGTACTGTCAGCATAGAGATATTTCGTGATAAATTTCAATTCAAAATCGCCCAAAGCTACTTTTTGCTTCACAAACTTTTTTGCTGCATAAGATACATCGTCGCCATAATAAACATATTCACTTACAACTGTATCCCACAGTAAATTTCCAAATTTATCTACTTTTTTCTGCATATATAGTTTCCCATCTTGCAGAAGATAAACACGCACCAAAGGATGAATATTTTCACTCGATTTTTCAATTACTACCGAACGTGCTTCACGCCCAACTACTTTCCCCTTATCATCTACTATAGGCAAAAACTTTTCGCTGTCCAACATTTTCCTAAAAGTCCAAACTTTCAGTTCTTCGTAAACAACAACAAACAAAATAGCGACAAACGTTATCGTTTGTAAACGTATTTCGTATTTATAAGCATTTAAAGTAAAGCAATCGAAATAATAGAATACAAACAATATAATACGCAAACCAAAAATAAAAAGAAGTATATATGCCGTTCGCCGATATTCGCCTAAATTTGTTCTTATATATGGAATATTTTTAGGATTTTTCTTACTCAACCTTTTATCTACAAATGGTATCGAAAGCAAGCTCACCAACAAAACAAACATCGCTACAACATCCGTCAATATAGAATAAACAAAATGCTCCTTATAGTTATGCAATGAAGTTGGGTAAAGCCATACTACCAAAGCTAAACTTATCGTAAGCAAAAGCAATTGCTCTAAAAGCAAGACATAAAGCGAACGCGAAAGTCTAAAACTATTATAAAACAGCAAAAGAGCACCAACAGAAAAAGCCACAATGTATCCTATTGTTAAATTGCTTACCGTCTCTACCAAGACAAGCAACAAAACAGGGTACAAACTCCTTATTGGATTTTGAAACTCAAGTTCTTTTCGTTTTAAACCTTTAAACATTCTTTAAGCAATATTCATCAATTTGCAAAGGTATTTACCTATGATGTCAAATTCTAGATTTACTACAGTGCCTTTTTCTATTTGATGAAAATTGGTATGCTCGTAAGTGTAAGGAATTATTGCAACCGAAAATTCATTATCTTTCGAGTCACACACTGTCAAACTCACACCATTCACCGTAACAGAACCTTTTTCCACCGTAGTATAACCTTTGCGTTTTTGCGCTTCATCTATTTCATAACGAAACGTATAGTACCAACTTCCGTTATTTTCTTCTACTGATTGGCATACTGCTGTTTGATCAACATGTCCTTGCACAATGTGTCCATCCAAACGTCCATCAATCTTCATACTGCGTTCGATATTCACCTTGCTACCAATGTTTAGCAAACCAAGGTTCGATTTGTCGAGGGTTTCTTTTATCGCCGTTACGGTATATTCTTCGCCTTCGATATTCACAACTGTTAGACAAACA
>JAEIGA010009177.1_pt1 | contig 14966 bp, 14 predicted proteins | sample 9270691 | NCBI WGS metagenome assembly JAEIGA01 (sample SAMN17057246, study PRJNA624740) | gut metagenome | biome: biome; isolation source: fecal sample | host: Bos grunniens | place: China: Xizang | collected 2019
GTTCGCTTACGTTGAAAACCTCTTCTTCCGGAAGGGCACTTCCTGTTATTATCAGACTCTTGTAAAGATAATTCCCCGTTCCAAAGGGACTGGAATCATCTGTCTGGAAAGCAATATGCGTATTCGCAGGATACAAAATGGTCTGATTCTTTTCTGTATCAGTGTCCGAATCTGCCAGATCCGCAAAAACCTCATCTGTTTCCGGGTAAGTCAAACCTCTTTTCTCTATACTTTCCATTCCATAAGAGTATGAAAACAACAGGAGATTCAGAACTATTGCAAATATAATCAACAGTATACAGTGTAAGTATTTATTTATAGTAATTATACTGTATATTTCTTTTTTCATAAATAATTTTCCCCTTTATTCTCATAAACAGATTAAATTTTTGTATTATTATACAATATTATAAACGAATGTACTTTGTGCTATAATTTGCTTACATTTAATCTTTATACACAAAATATGGAGTGATTTTTATGTTAACGATGAATGATAAAGTACCTGATGCCGGTTATAATACATACCATTCTAAAACAAAAGAAACTCCCCGCATCTCTCTCAGCCAGTTTTCCATTCTTTCGGATATCAGCAGAGATACGCTTGTATACTATATAAAAGAAGGACTGATCACTCCCGCGATTACGGAAAATAACGGATACCATTATTTCTATCCCGATCAGCTCCGCACAATGACCTTCATCAAATATATGCGCCGGTTCGGTATACATATCAGCGAAATCAAAGCCATGCTCGACGGAATGGATACCGATGGCATTTATCATATTCTGAATTCACACAGCCGGGAAATTGACGAACAGATGCAAAAGACCGCACAGGCTCTTCAATTTCTCGACAATTTCCAGATATTAATCGATTTCATTGACGAACATCCGGTGGATACCCCTTTTCTTTGCAATCTGGAGGAAACCGATCTTTATCTGATGCCGGTCCCCTTTGTCCGTCCCCTGAGCCAACCTGCAGACGCTGAAATTCTCTCGGATTTTCTGGAGTTTGATAACAGTGGATTGCCGGAATATCTTATCTGCTGCAGGATTCCCGAAAAAGTGCTGGTCAGGGAAGATTTCTGTACTTTCATGCATGAAAACGCAGAAACGGTTCCGGATAAAAGAATGATCTCACGCCCTGCCGGAACATACGCGTGTATTATTCATCAAGGCGACAACCTGACCATAAAAGAAACTGTCCGGCGATTGAAAGGCTATCTCGCCTCACAGGCAATGGAACCGGCAGGAGATGCATATATTTTGAATTCCGCAGGGTTTTTCAATCTCTCCCTTTCCGGAATGTACAAGTATCTAGTGGAGATTCCTGTGAAACCGGTACAGAATAATTCGGATGAATCGTAACAGACTCTTCATCGATTATACTTTGTACAAAATCTCATCAGGATCGAAGCAACCTGTTCCCGCGTAGCACCAGTCAGCGGAGAGAGTTCTTCTTCTGTGACACCATGGATCAATCCCTCTCCTGCAGCCCACTCCATCGCCCGTTGCGCATATGTTCCGACACTCGAAGCGTCCCGGAAAGCTGCCAGGGAGGCAGACGCCGATACATCAAACCCTTTATCCGATGCATACCGATAAAGAATCACGGCCAGCTGTTCTCTGGTAAGTCCGGTTTCCGGCTCAAAGGCCGAATCCGTCATTCCATTGACAATCTTTCTGGAAAAAGCCCATCGAACAGCGTCGTAATAATAGGATCCGGCGATGACATCCGTAAACGGCAACTCTCCAGTAACGCTTTTCGCGCCGTCCATTCTGTACAGAACCGTCACCAGCATGGCCCGGTTCATATAATCCGACGGAGCAAAAAGGGTGGAACTGATCCCGTTAAACAGATTTCTGTTATAAGCATAAACAATCGCTTCTCTTGACCACCGGTCAACCGCTACATCTTCAAAAGGAAAACCACTGTCATCATTCCACTCGTTTTTCTCCTGCAGGTCTCCGATCAGAGTATTGAGTTTTTCCGTGACAGTATCAACCTCCTCCTGAAGATAATAAATCGACTGTTCAACGGCGATTGCCCTGTAAAGCTGATCCTTCATCTTTTGATAAGATGAAACCGTGTAAACGGACGCATCGATCGATTTTCCACGTTGAATTGCAGCGGAAAGGGCAGTTTTATCGGCATGCGTATCGCGATCCTGAGGATAGGAAAAAGTTCTCATGTCCAGAACTTCTCCCTCGGATACTGTTTTGGAAGTAACAGTGACTTCCTCCCCGTTAACCAGAATGTCATAATCTTTTCCAAAGGCATTGTTGAACCATCCCGGTAACAGATTCGCGTAACCGGCAGCTGTTAATGTCAGATAATCGTGAAAATGAGTAGTCAGGTTTGAACCGTAGGAATCTGTCTCCCTGGCGGACTGTCCATTTTTCAGCAGCAGTACGTGGATCATCATTCTTGTGCTGTCCGCAGGCGCATGAATTCGTGTCGTGACACTTGCGGGAATCTGCTTTTCCGTATTTCCGACGACCTGACTAACTGTAGTAAAGGTCACTCCGTTTGAAAAGTAAAGATCGACGTCCTTCCATTCCACCGGTGTCCCGTCAACACCTGTGATCTGAGTGACCTGGCCACGGGGAATGATAGTCAGCCGGGAAGCGTACGGAGCATATCCGTAGTGAAGATCGAATACGACGGATTTCATGTCATCGCCTGAGGAAAGGCTGCCGTACACCGGCCAGTCTTCGCCATTTGTAAACGCCGGCTGCGAGGTAATGTCTATCTTATTGTTCAACATTACGGAAAACTCATCGTATGCTCTCTGGTTATCAATAATCCGGATCTCCTGATCAAAAGTGACGGTCATCGTAATATACTGATCGTCGGTCCCATTTCTTACTTCTCCAGAATGATTGGTCGAAGCCGACCAACCGGTTGTCTGCGGCACCTGGTCAGCCGCACTGACATCTAATACCGACCCCCACATGATCAGCACGAGGATCACAGACATGATGATCCCGGATACCGGGATTCTAAGGAAACGCTTTTCTTTCATTTTTCACTCCTCCTTGATAACCAAAAACACGGCTCACGGAATGGAATTCCTGTCAGCCAACGGAAATACGCTCCGTTTAATTCATTTTTTCTTTTATGAAATCCGGTTCCGCATCAAATGGAATGTAACGGTAGATATAATCACCGGAATTCATCTCAAATACCGCCAGACATCCCCGATCATCCATGAATGCGCTGGAAACGGAAGCGGACGACAGTTCCTGTATTTGACCTCCATCTTCAAAACGTGGTCTGGTTCCAAAATCCTTTCCAATAACGAACTCCTCATCTGTTCCGGCACGATATTCGGAAAAAAACAACGATACCGGTTTCCTGAGATGATTCATGCCACTGTAGGGATCAAACTGCTGAATCTGCACACTCCGGATTTCTCCTTCGGCGGGGATTCCTCCTGTATCCGGCAACGCATTCCATTCTTCCAGAATCGAAAGAGTCCGCGAAAATCGATTGCTATAATATACTTTTGTCGCCGCTGTTCCGGCTTTCATCTGATCCAGGTCACTGTCTCCGTTAAGAGTAAAAAAGAGGAATCCTGACGAATCGGTATCCGGATGATACCGTTCATCCGAATGTTGCTCTGTCCAATCCTCCGCCAATGCTTCCAGCAACTTTGTTCTCATATCGCTGGAAAGGGTCAGGCGGCGGATCTGTCTCATCCACGGGTCGGAAACAAAGATTTCTCCATTCAGAAAAGCTTCTGAATTCCACAACCGATCTGACAGAAAACCTTTTACCGTTTCTGCGGTTTTCTGCTTCAGTTCTTCGATTTCCTCCAGCTCCAGGAACTGAACCAGCAGTGACGCCCTGATTCTGTCGTAATATCTTTGGTGCTCTCTTCCTTTTTTATCGACCAGTACGATCTGTATATCATACGGATACACTGTCTGTGCCGGATCTTCCGCTGAAGCAAGAGACGCTTTTCCCTGCAGAATCAATTCCTTTTCCAGTTTTATGGAAGCAGATATCGCTTCAGGAGAACGGAGGGTAACGGTTCCTGTACTGTAAATTCCGTGTCCATTCTGTGTGATACTGCACTGATCAGGGATGAACGACGGATCACCAATGTAGGAAATATTCACTTCTTGAATTCGGTTTTCTTCCGGAATGTGATAGTAAGCGGACAAAAATCCGGTTTTCGTCAGTCCCGCTCCGGCCAGGAACAAGCTGAGAAGTCCAATGCCCGCGATAAGCCTCCAGTAAGGCTTCTCCGATTTCATCGAATAAACACCCGCTATGACAGCAAAGAAGAGGCAGACGCACGCAACAGAAGCAGAAAAGGCTGTAAACGCGTTTGTACCCTGCAGGATCTTCAATACTATCGCGAAGACAGCCGCTGGCCAGACGGCAGTAACCGCTGTCCTGGTTGATAAAAAAAGACCGGCAATACCGGAACGTTCTGCTCGATATTTCCTGAATAAAAAACACAGAACAACGGAAAAAAGAAAGAGCAGGCAAAGCCAGACGATCATCGGCTGGAAACAGACCGGTTCCGGATGGCTGAGCTCCATCGTCCGGCTGAAAAAATCATAACGTCGAAGCAGGGGGAAAGCGAAACATATCGGATTACAAACGGACAATCCTGACGGCAGGCTTTCTTTCAACAGGGTTCCTGAATAAGTGGATACTCCATAGACATTTCCCCAGAGGAAGGTCCTCATCAGTTCATTCAGGACACTGAATGCCACGGATGGAACCAGTGCAGCAGTAACCGAGGCAAGAAGGGCCTCTCCCGGCGTACCTGAAAGAAAACAGCCGGCCTGACCGATCAGGACTCCGGCTGCCATCTGTAATAATAGAACCAGAATGGTGGCAAAGGCATAGAGAAAGATTCCCTTGCATGCTCCCAGAGCTTTCAGATTCAGTATAAGTGACATCAGGACCGGCAGGATCATCGCCAGTCCCGGAATCAGCAGACAGGCAACGGTTCGTGTCAGATACAGTCTCTCCCTCGTCATTCCGAGAGAAAAATAAAATGCCGAACGGCTTTTATTCTGTAAAAACGAAAACAGCTTCAAAGAAGACGACGCACCGAGAAGAACTGCGGCAGCTGTAATAAATGCTTCCGTATTTTCTGCGCAGAACCGGAATTTGAGCTGGTCATGCGTATAATTTATATTAAAAACAGAAATGTCACTGAATGCAGTGACCGATACAGGAAACAGGGCCAGAAAAACAAGAAACCCCACACCGGCAACCGGTATCAGAGAAACGCAGGAAAGCCGGAAATCATGACTGGTTGATCCAGCTGGAATGATTCTACGAAGAAAAAACTGTCCGGATCTCTTCATCGGATACCTCCATTCTTTCCGTAAAATACTTTTCAAGGCTTTTCCCCCGGGTGTCCGGACTGGTCAGCACTCCATTCTCAATCAGAAAAACCTGATCGACCAGTTTTTCCAGTTCATCGAGATAATGAGATGTTACAATAATCAGCGCGTTCCTGATTTCAGCGTAGATTCTCAGAATCCTCGACAGTAATTCCCGGCGAACAACATCCAGGCCGTCAAATGTTTCGTCAAGAAAAAGAAAATGCGGAGCCGTCGAAATAGCCAGGAGTAAGCCGGCCTGACGCTGCATGCCTTTGGAAAACCCCACGATCGGCATCGTTTCGTCCAGTCCGGACAATTTGAGCATTCCATGATAAATCTGATCATCCCAGCTTTTGTAATATCCTTTATAAAAATCCCGCATTTTCCGGATCGTACTCTGAGGGTTGAAAAACAGCTCTTCTGTCATCAGGAAAGACGAAGCCCGGAAATCAGGATGATCGGTGACTTTCCCGCCATTGTACAGAATTTCCCCATCTTCCGGCCGGTAGATCCCTGCAATCGTCTTCAACAAAGTGGTCTTTCCTACGCCATTGTAACCTGCCAACCCGTATATCCCTCCATCCTCAAAGGTTCCGGTGGCATCTTTAATGATGACTCTTCTTCCGTATTTTTTAACGATTCCTCTCAATTCCAGCATTCCTTACCTCTGCCTTCTGTTTTTCTTACGACTGAAATAATGAAGCAGCAGCATAATTGCTGATACAAATGCCACAATCAGCAGGAGGATCATCGGTACCCCAAGCCTGTTTTCAGAAGGAAACAGATCGTCTCCGTTTTCATTTGTCTTTTCGATCGTGATCCTGGAGTCAGTCAGAAGATAATCGGAACAATGATCCAGGGAAAAAGACGCGTATCCATTGGACATCTCCACCTGATCACTGACTTTCGTCAGTTTTCCATTGGATTTGCTGATCCTGTAAAGAAACAGATCTTGATCCTCCGGGAAAGAATCCCTGACATTGATATAAATCCTGGCCTTATCGGGAAGCTTTCCAGAATAATCAAAACTCATGCAAAAAGCATTCTTCCCTTTGATCTTCTCCGCCAGTTTTTCCGGAACATTGGCGGAACTGCGTATGCCCAGCTTAATTTTGGAATAATCTTCGTCCGGTTTCAGGTTTTTCCCATTAAAAGTCCATGAGTAGACTACATTTTCTCCGGATTTCTTCTGAAAAACCAGGTGACTCCCTTCGTTGGCGGAATCCACAAAACATGCGGGGATGTCCGTTATCGAAGATAACTCTACAAAACGGTATTTTCCCCTCGCTGTATCCCGGAGTTCTCCTTCCGGAAGAAAGTCGGCTCCTGTTTCTTTTTCCTCAGAATACTCTGATCCATTATCAGATGATTCCGCGCCGGGATTTTCCGTCTGCCCGCCGGCAGCTGTCTCATCCTGCGACGGTACCGATACCGGAACGGATTCTTTTTGCGGAGACGCCTCTTCTACAATCACGGAGCTTCCTCCGGTATTAGCGGAAGAGTTATCAGTACCGCTTTGCTGGGGAACGGAATTCGCGTTAGAAGATGCCGGTATACTACCGGAAGAAGGCGACGGAGCAGAAGAAGATCTGGATGGCGTCTGAGCCGTGGTTCCTGATGATGCAGCAGCTGTCACAGTAACCGGAAGCTCAACCGTAGAGTCGGTGTATTGCCTCAGTTTCCCGGTGACAGAGATCGTAGCGGTACCCGGAGCATTCCCGTTGACTGTCAGGGTTCCATTGGCGTAAGAAGCGGAAGCGACGGATACATCAGAGGAGGAAACCGCTACTTCTGAATAATACGTCCGATATTCCGTACCGGCACACATACATTCTCCACTTTCATTCAGGCAGCCATCACCGCAGGTTTGAGGGCATTCCGCCATCCCGCATCCGGGCAGCTGATCCTGTTTAATGGGATCGATTGTGACAGAAACAGAAGCGACTGTGCCTGCTGTCATGGAAAGAGCATTCTCACCCAATGAAACAGACACTGTCCCGCGATTGAAGTACGCTTCACTCCGCAAGGGAATAAACACTGTCAACAGACATAAAACCAAAATGAATGAAGCGCAACGACGTTGCCTGAGTGTATTGTTAAAGAAACAATCCATAATAAAAACCTTCCTGAAAAACGTGAAACCGATTCACTCCTGAACAGGAACCGTACCATAGGCCGCTACAGTATGAGAAATCCGGCCGGATTCTGATACTGAAGTGAGGATGCCGGCTTCAATTCCATATATTTCCTGAATCAAACCGGCTGTCAGAATTTCCTCCGCCTTTCCCGAAAGAATATGATCCCTGTCTTTTATCACAGTACAACAGGAATCGGCCATAAACACCTGATCCGGATAATGGGTCGTCATTATGATCCCATGTCCGCCTCCGGCAAGTTTTTTAATCAGTTCCATCACTCTGACCTGATTTCCGAAATCCAGACTGGCAGAAGGTTCATCCATGATCAGATAATCTGCTTCCTGAGCAATCGCTCTTGCAATCAATACAAGTTGACGTTCTCCTCCGCTGATTTCCGTGTATGGCTGGTCAGCCAGAGGAAGCACACCCATTAACTCCATGGCGTTTTCCGCCGCATCATGGTCTTTTTGGGAAGGCGTATGATATATTTTCATGTGCGATACCCGACCCATTTCCACTACCTGCCGGACGGTAAAAGGAAACGGAGGCACATGTGACTGCGGGACGTAGGCAATCCTCCTGGCGATCTGTGCACGGTTCATGGTCGACAGATCAATATGGTCGATTTCTATGATTCCTCCGATGAGAGGGAGATTTCCGAGAACCGTACGAAACAGCGTTGTTTTCCCTGCGCCGTTCCTGCCGAGTACACACATGATTTCCCCGGGAGACACACACATATTCAAATTGTTGATAACAATCTTTGTCTTTTTCCCTCTGCGGTATCCACAGACTGCTCTTCTGATTTCCAGCATGACTTTAATCCTCGTCAGGATCTTCCCTGTTCAATATTCTCTCCGCTTCGTCCGCGCTAAGGTCATACGAGAAAAAAATACTATAGAATTCCGTTAATTCCTGTTTCATATCAAGATCCGGAAACAGATCCGGATGTAGTATTTCAGCCATATACTCGATCAGAAGAATTTTCTGTATTCCCATATCCCAGTAAAAAGTTCCACTGGGAACAAGATACATTTGCTGATTCTTGACAGCTGAAATGGACTGATAGCGGCGGTTTTTTTCCGTTCCTTCCAGAATCTCCTCTACTGTCTGGCGGTCATTCATTCCGCCATGATCGATGAAAATATAATCCGGATTCCATGAAGCCAGCTGTTCATAGTTGATTGCCGTATGATTGCCTGCATTCAATTCTTTCATAACCGGTATACCACCTGCCGCTTCAATGGCTTCCACCAGATCGGACTGATTCCCGTAGGTCGTCAGAAGATCAACGCCGGCATAATAAACAGATGGTTTCTCTTCTTCCGTTAAAAGGGAGGTTTTTTCCGTAATCTTTTGAAGCTTCCTGTCAAAGAACTGTGTAAAAAGATCCGCCCTTTCCGGCGCATTTCCTCCCAGAGCGTCAGCGTAAACTTTTACGAGAGCCTTTTCATCGTCAAGCGTCCGGGGAGTCAGTCCGTTCACAGCCGCGATTCCGGCTCTTCGGAGCTGACTCAGTTCATTCGGCCGGTTAAACGTCAGTACCAGATCAGGCGAGTATTTTTGCAGCTCCTCAAAACTGACCGAACTATGCACGTTTTCCAGGTGTGGCAGCTCTCCGATTCTTTTCAAGATTTTCAACGCCCAAGGAAAGTTTTCAAATTGTACATCCGCAGCTACAACAATCCGTTCTTCAGCTCCCAAAGCCGTGCAGATTTCATATACCGGGCCGTAAACAGCCGCAATCCGCTCTACATGCTCCGGAATCTTCATTTCCGTACCATCGATATTGGTAACGAAATGATATGATTGCATTTCGGCATCATCTGATGATGCTTCCAACGGTTTTCCGCAACTGCTCAAAAAAAAGACTGCAAAAAACACAAGGCTAAAAGATACACAGACTCTTTGCAGTATTTCACGATAAGTTCCGCTCATGAATTAAACACTCCTGTCAGTTCCAGTCCTTTCGGCGCAGAAAGATCAGGTTCTGATTTTACAGTTCCTGCTTCTTCCGCCTTTTCTTCTAACTCAAGGACTCCGTTTTGGCAGGATTTCACCTTCCATATATCATCAGCCCGCGTTACAGCTTCTGCCATAGCTTCTGCCACTGCTTCCGCATTCGTTCCGACATAAATGCTGACCGGCTGATCAGGACAGTCGCCACATGGATTGGATGCCTGGTCTGCATACACATTCATCTCCAATCCGGCGTATTGGACTACACCTGATTCCAAAGCACTTCCTTTTACTGTAATCACATACTCTGCGGGGGAAGCTGCACAGCTGCAGAACAGAAACAGAAAAATGACGGAAAAACAGACTGTCTGTATTATCCGTCTGACCCAATTGCTTTCAAAAGACAGATCCTTCACTGTCAGACTTCTCCTTTCATACGGATCTTCGCCCGAAAAAGCACTGTTTTGAGGCCTTTCAGGAAAGCACCGTTTACATCTGCGGCCGGCTGCGGTTGAGGCAATCTCTTCATCAAAACACATCCTGTCTGAAAATCATATCCGCATTCATTTTTACAGAAAACTCCGTCTCCCTTTGTACATGAGCCAGAGAAAAAACGGTGCTCCGACTACAGAAGTCAGGACTCCCAGCGGAAGCTCCGCAACACTGATGCAACGGGACAGATCATCGACAATCATTAGAAAAACCGCTCCCACCAGCATGGAACAGGGAATCAGTTTCGCGTAATCCGGTCCTGTCAGCATCCTGGCTATATGAGGGACAATCAGTCCCACCCATCCGATCATTCCTCCAACGGCGACCGAAGAGGAAGAAATCAGAGTCGCACAAAAGATAAAGAGAATCCTCAGTAAAACGGTATTGACCCCCATCGCTTTTGCTTCTTCTTCATCCAGAGATAACACGTTGAGACGCCACCGGAACAGAAGAAGGGGAATCATTCCCCCGGCAAAAGGGATCAGCATCATAAGGACATCATGGGAGGTAACATAGGTCAGGCCTCCCATCAACCAGAAGGTAATGGCCGGTAAGGTGTCATAAGGATCCCCGATAAATTTAATAATGGAAATAAAAGCAGAAAACAGAGACCCGGTGACCATTCCGGTTAATACCAATGTAATCGTTGAAATTCCGGTTCTTCCGGCGATAGCGGAACCGACCAGATATGCGGCTGCCACAGCGAGCAAACCAAAAAGGAATGCGGAAATCTGCATGAGCAGGGTACCGGTTCCCATATAGATTGCCAGCACTGCACCAAAGGCCGCTCCCGTTCCTGCTCCGAGAATATCCGGAGAAACAACAGGATTATGGAAAATTCCCTGATACGCCGCTCCGGAACACGATAACGACGCGCCAATTACAGCTGCGGCCGCAATCCGGGGAATCCTGCTTTCAAACAGCACAGTCCGGGCCGCATGCAGAGGCGAATCCGGATCTCTTCCTTCTCCATGTAAGAGCTGCCAGAATTCCTCAGCCGAAACGGAAAACCTGCCTGCTGTCATGGAAATAATGACTGTGAATATCAATATCCCCGCCAACAGAAATAACAGTAAAACAGTATGCTCTCCGTTGTTCCGTCCTTGCATGGCATGATCCTTTCTGTTCAACTGTAAACACCCGGGATAAAACGGACCCGTTCCGTCAGTATGTATAGATTTCGATGTTTAATACTCCCGGCACTTCCTGACCGACTGAACGGACAATAACCCTGTTTCCTTCTGATTCCGCCGTGAGTCTGTCTGGATAATATCGGCGAACGGTTTCCGCAATATCCGATGCAGTACTTTCCTCCGTGGCCCAGAGAAAATCATGTTCATGTACTGCAACAGCGTCATCCATAATATCCGTTCCTGATCCATCCGGTGTAACAGGCTCTCCGTCCGCAGTAATCCGGATCCAGGCTATGCTCCTGTGATTCGCGGTGGACGTAACTTCTGCCTCCGCGAGTTCCTCCTCAGATTGAATTACATTTAATTCAACGCCGCTTGGAACGATTGTCTCAACCGAAAAAGGTCTGACGGCATACTGTCCACTTTTATCCGTCAGGCCCCGGATCTTCTTCTTATCCTTTGGCGTGATCCTGAGAACGCCGGAAGTCACTTTTTCAACAGGAATAACAATCTGTACCGTATTGCTGTCCTGCACAGAAATATCCATTCTGCCGTCATCCACCCGTTCTCCTCCGATCGTGATACGGAGGGTTTCGTACGCCTCATCCGTTACTCTTACGCTCTGATCAAAGACGAGCTCTACTGCAATAAACTGGTCATCTTCTCCTCCGTTGCATCCTCCCCGGGAATAGACGGAAACGAGATTCGGAGAATACGTATCATCTGTAGCCGGAGCGCCACATCCTGATATAATCAGAAGGATTACTGACAGAAAGACAATAGTAAATAAATAATAATGCGAAAAAGCAGGCTTTGACATTGAATTATCAATCTTCATTTTATATAATCCTATTGAATGTCCATCATTCAACCATTTCTATTATTACGATGAAATAATTACATGATCATCCTGTTATACTGTTGTTAATTGTAAACTATGGAGTTGCTATCATGTCAACAAAGAATGCAAAAAATACATGCAAAATTGATGAAAGAATCCTTCTAAAAACAGGAGAATTCTCAAAGCTTGCAAATATCAACCGTGACACTTTAACCTTTTATATAAAGAAAAAACTGATTACTCCGGCATATATCGGAGAAAACAAATACAAATATTTTGCTCCGGAGCAGGTACAAACTATAACCCTGATTAAATATCTGCGCCGATGCCTGATGCCTATCGAAATGATTCGCGATATCCTTTCCAATCCATCCTGTGAGCATCTGCGTCGATATGCAGCAGAACAGAAGAAATATCTCGAAGAAAAAATGTATCTTCTTAAAGAAGCGTCCTCGTTCATCGAAGATTATCGTAAAGAAAAAGAATTTCTGGATTCACAGGAACCGGAGATTCCTTTCATCCAATACTGTGAAAAACAGCTTGTTAACGTTTTCCCCGTTCGTTTTTGCCAGCCTTTCCAGATGATCCCTGATCTTCAAAATCTCGCGGACTATCTGAACGAACTGAGCTTCCATATGGTTTACAATCCGTCAGTCTGCGTCATTCCGTCCGATACGCGTAACTGCGATGAATTCTGCAGTCTTGCCGGAAAGAAACCTTTGTTTAACACGGACTTCTGCGGGAGCACCACCTGCTCCCAATATACAAGAACTCTCGATGAGGGACTGTACGCGATGATTATCGGCAAATCCCGGACAGAAAAGATGGATGCCAATTTATCCCTCCTTCGTGAGAAAATCGACTCTTCCGGTTATCAGCCGGACGACCAACTTCTCTATCTTTTTGTAGAAACCAGTCTGCTGAGAGTCCCTCAATCTTCAGGACAGAGGTATATGATGAAAATGAAAGTCAGAAAAAAAGAAAAAAAGCCGGAAACCGGCTCCTGATCATCCTTTCACCCCAAAAAAAAACTCCCGCACAAAATGCGGCAGTTTTTTATTCCATACATAACCGGTATTTAGGAAACGCCGTGCAGGCTTTACATCAAACGTTTATCAACCCCTCTTCATCGACGTCACTCCCTGACAACCTGTGCTATGGATTTAACGTTTCTGCAGAAGAGGACTTCAAACTCCTGGTAAAACTATGCAAAGCGTTTCCTTTTAATCCGTGTTTTCCTGATTTGAACAACGTTTCCCTAACTGGAAAAACCGAGAGTAGCTGATGTGATCCGGGAAAGGAAAGAACGGCAATAGTTGTCCACCGCCTGTATCGCAAGGCCGGACTGATAAACTGCCAGATTATTTAACACAAGACTATTGTTAATATCTTTCGCAGCACTGTTGGTTGAATCAATTCCGTAACCTCCGTCGTCCGCGTACCGGTTTTTCTCAAAATGACCGGTCCAGCTGAATTCCGTACCTGCATTCAACATATTGAAAGTATAGTACGCGACTGTATGACCGGACCCGTTCAGATTGAGCCGCAGAGATGTGCGACTGTCCCCGGATGAACCGTCCAGGTCCATTTCAATCAATACATATACCAGATTCTGGTCCGGATTGTACACCAGCTTTGAAACCAGGCTGCTGTTTGCCGGAGTTGTTTCCTGATGGTAATAACCCAGTGCGCTGTCAAACTTTCCATTTGCCTTCAAGCTCTCTTTCAAAAGAGACAAATATTGGTCGTTGTCCGGTTCTTCCACAGGATTTACGTAAGGATCAGACGGACCGGATGGTTCATAAGGCAGAACAGAAGGATCTTCCGGATCCACAGGGAAATCATCTATGACATCCGGGGCGTTGATTACAACCGTCCTGCTGGTGGCAACCCAGTCTACCCTTGCCCCCACAGCTTCCATGACATAGCGGATCGGAAGATATGTTCGGTCTTCGATGATCCGGGCAAACGTATCCATGGAAACGGTTCCGGTATCCGTAATAATATATGTTTTATTGATCGGAATAATAACATAATGATTCCCGTATGTGACCACAGCCTGATAGTTTGGAGCGTCCCATTCCACCTTGCATCCATAGGCTTCCGCAGTTCCCCTTACCGGCACCATCGTCCGGCCTTCATCTGAAATGAAAGGTTCTCCGTATCCTCCGGAGAAGTCGACAACGGTACCGTTAACAAAGATATTAACGCCATACGTTATCGCGCCGATTCCCGCAGGAATCGTCATACAGAACAGCATGATCAGGATCAGAAACAACGTCAGATTCTTTTTCATCGATTAACTCCTTATATCATTTAAAAAGGGTTTCCTCATACCCGGCTTTTTTTCGCAGCAGTTCCTAAAAATTCGATTCACCGTTTGTGATATCGATCAATCCTTCATAATACTCGTTTATACTGCAGACATCTTTGATCTTCCGTGTCTTCTTACTGATCCAGTATGCCTCTGTATAGAGATGGTTGCCGTAAATGCTGTCGCTGATATCATACCCGACCAGATAAGCAGTTTCATTTTGATCCAGAATCTGTCCCGACTCCCGATCAACCTTTGTATCTTCATTGTCATAGTCCTTAAGAACCTGCTCTTTTACGAGCTTCAGCGCTTCTTTTTCCGTGACTTTGCCATCGCTTTTGGCTTTTTCCTGACCAGTCTGTTCGATCACAACAGACGAATTGGAATCACCGGACGTCGAAGAGCTGGATCCTCCACAGGCACTTACTGTAAAAAGCAATGCACAAACCAGCAGGATCGAGAGTATTCTGTTCATCAGGCTGTCGCCTCCTTTCATCCGCGCGCTTTCCGGAATGCGGAAACGCTGTTCTTTGCTTTCAATACCCGTTTGTGGGCCATTGTTTTCCATACTTTCTAAAAAAGAGCGCAGAAACGGTCTACGCTCTTTTTTTGTTTATCGGTATTTCTACATTATTCCAGCGTCACGCCATATATTTTCTGACCCCGCGTTCCTACGACAAGAGTATTTTTATAGACCGCAGGACTGGCTTCCACATTGCTGCCAAGATTCA